>Ga0126337_10000917_pt1 | contig 16647 bp, 17 predicted proteins | sample DipCmetagenome_FD_92527 | JGI IMG/M metagenome (GOLD analysis project Ga0126337, IMG submission 92527) | Coral microbial communities from La Bocana,Puerto Morelos, Mexico - Diploria C A metagenome | ecosystem: Host-associated > Invertebrates > Cnidaria > Coral | place: La Bocana,Puerto Morelos... | reverse complement strand
CAATTCACGAAACACTGAACCAGACAATCATCGACGAACAGAATCCGATCCAAGTTCGACATCGTGTGGATCGCAAACCCAAGAAGGACAAGAAAGACAAGGAGGAGAAACGACAGGAACAAAACAGGGAGACACATCAAACGGACACGGCATGACTCCAATGGAATATACATGCTACAAGCAGGGGCCAAACTGGATGAGACGTTTTCTTCGCTGTCCCAAAGCACGGGGTGCCCAGCGCCAGTATTTTGTCTGGCTGGAGGAAGAGAAATCAACTGGATACCAACAGCTTCCACCCCGCAACAACTCACAGGGCAAGCGTGCGAGTTCAGCTCGGGAAGTACCGATTCCAAGTTCGAGCAGTTCCAGCGACTCCGAGGCATCCTTCAAGAGCGGCGACAGCAGCGTGCAAGGAGCACCGGTTTCGTCAGTCCGTCAAAGAGCCGAACATCCCGCTGTGCCAGCTCAAATCAGAAGTGCAATCATCAATGGTCACGTCGGGGAACCAATGCCCATGTCAAGATGAAGACTTGCAAAATTTGCAATCTTCGCGAGACCTTCCACTTGAAAACAGGTCAAGTGACTCGGGGCTATCACACCGACAGCAGTCCAGGCAAGAAGTAGATCAAAAGGTCGTCGCTGGTCTTGAAGCTCAGCAACTTCCCAATGGCGCAAGAAAACGTGTCCTAGGAGACTTAAAAAGTTTGATTGATCGACTTGAGAAAGATACTTTTCCTTTTGAGTCAACCGACATTGATAAAGAAGATGTTGCTGATACCATGCATCTCCGGTTGATTGGCGAGGTTTTTAGTACTCCTCAATTTAGTCGGAAAGCCACTAAGCATGGACTGCAACCAGGACCAGCCTTTGATTTGCAGCTGCATGGGGGATCAATTTTTGGATCCAGAACATCGTAGTAGTTGTTTAGAACATCTTCGTAATAAAAGATACGGACTCATCACTGTTTCCTGTCCTTGCACGATGTTCAATTCATGGCACGTTGCCGCAGTCGTGAAAGCTGCATGCAAGATCCTCTCTTTCAAAAGAAGCTTCGAGAAGCCATAGTAGTGTTGAATTTTGGTGCGACTGTTTGTTTGTTGCAATAGCAACTTCAGCAAGGATATCTGTTTGAACATCCTTGGGGAGCTTCATCCTGGAAGATGAACAGTGTTCGTCGCCTCTGCGCCATCCCAACAGCATTTTGACTCGTACCGATCAATGTTGTTTTGGTCAAGCTGATGCTCCCGGAGCTCCCATTCGTAAGCGAACCGGTGTTGTCACTAACATCAAGTTGATTGCAAAAGCATTGGACAGAACTTGTAAGGGACTTCATCAACATCAGCAGTGTGTTGGCCAAGTCAATGGCATTTCAAGGGCTGCAGGAGCCGCAAGGTTTACTAGTCAGATGATCGATGCCGTCCTACGTGCCTATTGCAAGCATCTTTCTGACTGTCAAGTGAATCAAACTGCACAGACATTCATAGTAGATCAGCTTGATTGTCACTACTTGAATCCACAACACCGTGTGGATCCCATTGTTCATTCCTATGCTTTGCAATTTGAACAGGAACAAAGTAGGAGTCAACCTTTGCCCATTGAGGGCTATTTGATGCGTTTGAATCAATTGACAGACATTGATAAACTGATTAATGATCAAGAAGCACCAGGCAAACCCTCACACTCAGTGTATGCCGCTGAAATCTTGTCATATAGACAGTCGGATGAATCCATTGAGATTGAAGACCTGCCTGCGCCTCGAAGACGCAGCTTACTGCGAGAGATTGATAAAGCACATAAAGGCATGGGACACCCAAATCAAGATAGATTCATTCGTATTCTTAAGGCAGGAGGAGCTTCTCCATTAATTTGCAGTCTTGCTAAGACTTACGTTTGTTCACAGTGTCATGAGAATCAAAGACCAAAACCATGGCGAAGAGCCGCCCCGCCTCAAGACTTAGCATTCAACGAAGTCATCGGCGTCGGTTGCTTGACATTGAAGCACTTCAACATCGCCATAAAATGTCTTAACGTAGTAGACTGGGGAACTCGATGTCAGATGATTGTACCTTTGCCATCAGCCAGTGCGACTAACGTGCGCACTGCATATCGACAGTGGGTAAAACTTCTTGGGGCCCCAAAATTCCTTTGTCCTGACCTGGGTAGAGAGTTCATGCAAGAGTTTTTCCTATCGTTGTAGCGCTGATGGAACTGAGTTAGATCCTTCCAGTTTAGAAGCACCAGCCCAAAACTCCATCACAGAGCGTGAAGGTGGATCTTTCAAAATCATGTTCCATAAAACATCCTTCAACTACGGAGAGACCCAAGATATGGATGAAATCCTCGAATTGATTGATAGCTGTATGATGATGAAAAACAGACTACTCAATAAAGATGGATTCTCAGCCATGCACCGAGTTTTCGGTTACACTCCCGTAATTCCAGAGGATTTGTTTGGCAATAATTCCGCCAACATTGTTGAAGCCTCCGCTATGGAAATGGGTGATAGTACTCTGCAGAAACAAGCTCGCATGAAGCAAGCTGCTGGACAGGCTTTCTTCTCTCAAGAGTGCTCCAGTGCCATTCAAAGAGCACTACAATCTGGTCCTCGAAGACTTGAGTCATTTGCGGTTGGACAGAAGGTGCTCTTCTGGTCAGTTAGTGTTCACGGTAAGGTAGCACGTCCAAATTCTGCTTCCCGTACACCACCACACCAGTTTTGGCATGGACCTGCACACGTTGTGATCACACAGCTTCCTTCTACACTGTACCTAGTAAATCAAGGACGTATTATCAAAGCTGCACCAGAGCAATGTCGCGCCTGTTCAGCTGATGAGGAACTTTCTTGTAGTGAACTAGTGCAATCATTGCGCCCAACTAGAGATGAGTTTGCAAGCGCTCGTATCAAAGGTTTGCATGACATTCGTGATCAATCTCATCCTCCTTTACCCGAAGATGAACATCCCACTAGGGGAAGGCGAGCAATTGGAAAACAAAGTTTTGATTCAAATAAAGCCCAAAGGAGTTTGCATAATGAAGAAGGAAACATAGAACATGATCCCAACCGAGATCTTGACTTTGATGACCTTGAGCGTGAATATGGTAATAAAAGATGGAAACATGACGTTCCACCTGAAAACCCAGACATTCCCATGACTGACATGGAAGACTATGCGCCAACATCACCAAACCTGACGGATGATGAAGAAGTGCCTGAATCCCCTCCAAAGAAGTTTCGTAGTCTCCAATCACAGCATCAATACATCAACATGGAAGAGGATAGTGAACAAGAATGGTGTTTGGAAGTCCTTAACACTGATAGTCACAACGTGGGCTGAGAAGGTGTTCGCTGCAAACATGGCAATTGGAGTCAGTGAATCCGACGTCTCAAAAGCCAGATGCCCTCCAGAGCCGCGAAATTCGACTGAAAGATTTGAATCCTCATGATCTTGAGCTATTTAGGAAGTCCATCAAGAAAGAGTGGGACACAAATGCAGCAGCCGAAGCAATTGCGGTCATTAGTCCACATGATGCTCAGGTAATTCGTCAACAGAGATCCCATCGCATCATGCAAAGTAGACTTTTACACACTGCAAAGCCTGTAGAAGATGAAAGTGAACTCCCAATAGATGAAAGATTACACTGCAGTCCTAGTGGAACCATTTGTAAAGCAAAGACCCGATGGATAGCAAGAGGGGATAAAGATCCTGATGTGTTTAGTGTCGATTCTAGTTCTACTGTAGTAGGAAGAGATACCATGTTCATGGGGTTGCAGCTCTTGGCCAGTCATCAGTGGCGTATGCATTTCGCTGGTCTCTCTCAATCATTCACGCAAGGGGAATTTCTTCAACAAACTGAACCACCGTACTGTGAGCTACCCAGTAACTTGAATAAGATGCTTCCTGAAATAGCGCCCGGAAGTTTGATTGAAATCAAAAAGACTGTATACGGACTCACTGATTCACCCTATCGTTGGAATCAGCGCTTAGATAAGCAACTCAAAGAACCCGGATACATTCCCAGTCTCTTAGATCCTTGTCTATATCTTTTGCATTCCAAAGATCATGACGGAAGGCCTTGTAAACTTGAAGGTTTGTTTCTTCTGACTACCGATGATCTCATTAGTGGTGGAACTGAACGTCATCTCACATTGATGGAACAGTTGAGGTCTAAATACAAGTTTGATAAGTGGGTGTATGATAAGGGTAGATTTTGTGGGCATTTATCTCCAGCAACATGCCGATTTTTCCATAGAAGCGCCACAAAGATATAATGTAGAAGTAACGTGTAAGGATAGGATCACCATAAAGAGAGGAACATCGACTGAGCAGCTATGCAGTGAAGAAGAAATTAAGATGCTTCGTGGTAAGGTAGGCATGCTTAGTTGGTTAGCCAAGGAAACTCGTGTAGATCTTGCTGGTGGTGTATCTCTGCTTATGCAAGCATTTCCACATCCCACCGTTGGTGACCTTAAGAATTGTAATAAGCTGCTTAAAGATGCATTCCAATACCAAGAAGTAAGCATCCACATTCGTAGCGTTCCTGTTTCACAGCTATGTGTACTTGCGTCAAGTGATGCCGCCTGCGGAAACGCAAAGGATGAAAACGGAAAAGAAGAAAAATCCCAAGCAGGATTTTTTTTTCATGCTCACTGACAAATCAATGTTACAAGGTGGCCTTGCTCCATTCAGTATGTTAGCATGGAAAAGTCATACGCGAAAGAGAAAAACCGTTTCCACGTTGTCAGCGGAAACTCAAGCCATTGTTGAAAGTGCTTCAGTCGCCTGCTGGTTTCGATTTCTCTTAGCAGAGTGTGAAAATCCTGAGAGTTTGATCCCTCGTACATCTCAATGGGAAGATAAATTGTCCGCATTGGAGTTTGGAATCATAACTGATGCCAAATCTGTTTACGATGCCCTTTCCAAGCCCACAAGTATTACCAACTCAGCTGCAGATAAAAGATCCTGCATTGATCTATCCATCATTCGAGAATTTCTACGAAGACATCATGGATGCATTCGCTGGATTGAGGGAACTCTGCAATTAGCTGATAGTTTAACAAAATTCATGCGTGCTGACTTCCTTCGACATGTTATGAATGCAGGCGAATATCAATTGCGAGAGGAATATGCCACACTTCAATCTCGACAATTGAGAGAAGAGCGTAGACAAGAGGGAATGTGAATCTGTGAGTATCAGGGACACACTCTTGTCTCATGATCCCATCACCTGTCATAGTGATGATTTCCGATGGACATCTTGGATCAATGCCCAACAACAGGGGTGTGTGCGCCGTGCTCAAAAAAGCCCATGGTGTCCCGCTGAGCTTGTGGTGGTGAAGGTTGTTCAAGTGGATAGCATATCTGGATTTCTTGATACGCAGTTTTGATATCTCTGGATCACTATCAGCTTTATATTTAGCCTTCCATCCAATTTCGATTCCCAATGAAATATCTAAGCTCGAAAATTAAGATGGAAAATGCAATCAAACACAAGCCTTGGGATTTTCAGTTTCTTTCATCCATGGATAGATCTTGAACAAGTCGTCCTTCACTGCCATAGGCGCCGGACTTGTCCAGCCAATCGGAAGACCTGGCGACAAGGCGGCCGAAAGCGCTGGGTCTTTATGAAGGGAAACAACAACTGAAAGATGACCAGAGCCAATATCTCTTTACAGACCTGCAAAGCGTTCAGCCGTTTCTGGCTTGTAGTAGATTCCTTTCTTGACACCATGGGTTCTGCATGAAACCCCCTAATCCCGCCACCAAAAGACTTGTGTAGAGAAGTCCTAAGTCATGCAAAGTAGTTCTTACTGTTAGACTTCAATCTGTCAACGCGAAACTGGGAGACACACTCTTGACCCTCGTAAACTTAAAAAGTTGGTGTCTGCTTTGGTCGTCGCTCCAAAGCAGCCTGGGCGACCATATTTTCTGGGCAGTGTGAGTGGGGATTAGTTAGCTCAATATATCATGAAGCCCTGAGGGCGCCACGCACAGTCCCGAACGCATGAAGGGTAATTGGCTTGTCAAGGACTGTTCCTTTTTTCGGTAAGCGGCTCCCAGTCTTGGGCTTTCGTGGAACCTTGGGAAGTGGCGGTTTCCACAAACCTTTACAGCAAAATCCCAGCCATATCTACCGGATTGCTTGACCCTACAGTTTCTATCTAGATAATATGTATCTAAATTTGGTATAGACTACCTTCTTTGCAATCTAATATCTATATATTCTGTAAAGTCTAAACGGCATTGCCACTAAGATTCATAGATGGAAAGACAAACCCAAATATACAAGTAACGGTGGAGAAGTGGACATTTAAGATGAAAGACAGCTAGGTAGATATGAAGAAAGCTAGATCGAAAGCTGGTTAAACGGTAGGCACTGGTAGGCACATGGGCAGGGTAGAAAAAGGATCCGTGATACATCAATAGGTAGATAGATAGAAATAGAAAGATAGACATCAGCAGACGGAAGGATAAAATTGAGAGAGAGATAGTAGATGGATAGAAAGAGAAGATGGCAGATTGAAAGACCGAAGGAAAGAGGAGAAGAAAGAAAGATAGATAAATAGATCATAGACTTGCAGAAGGGTAATAAATTAATAGACAGTAGATAGAAAGATGGAAGGGTAGATAGAAGAACAGAACAATGGACATGAAATAAAGATAGAAAGGTTGACGGACAATGAAACAGAAGAAAGGATAGATAGCTTGGATAGAGATACAGTAGACAAGCCAAAGACTTAGGTAGATAGATGGACTAAGAGTTGAAAGATAGACCAACAAACAAAAAGAAAGAGCGGCAAACAAACGAACAGATGTATTTCAAGTATTTCTTCATTCATTTGTTAGTCCTGTTTACTTCAATTCTTGTATCTAATTTATCAAACCGGCTAATGAAATCTTTTTCGCTATCTATCTCATCGATCTATTTATTTAATAGTCCACGTTTCTTGTACGCAATCTATAGTGCAATCTATCTAAGGACCATGTCAGAAAAAAAACTGCGTAATATATTTATATATCTTTTCTCTTTGTCAATACTACCTTGAAAGTGTTCCCTTTTCATTCCCAGAAAATTGCTGACCATGAACCAGCGTGATATTCAGTGCATCCCGCTTCAGTTGCGGTAGGAACCAAGGCTTGTGACCAGTCATAATCTTGTTCATCGATTCACCAAATTTGGGTACACCAAGATTTTCCACCGCCCCTTCCTGAAGCCTGGAACTGTTTCGCTGGTCAGGCCTCATCACCAAAGCCAATTTTCCTGGGCAGGCAGTGTGCGGTGGTGTGTTTAGGGTAAGATTTCCGGGTTCTGATCTAAAAGCTTCTACTGAAAATGAACTTAGTTCAAAGCTTATGTCCACCATCTTGAGCTTTGGGAGCATCTACCATATCACAACTCAGGGCAAGCTTGGAAAGTCATCTCATCATTTCTTCTAAGAAATATTTGAACTGATATTACTTAAGAGTCTTAGCCATGGACTCATTCAAAGACTCCACATCGTCCAGGGGCATGGCTGCAAGCAGCGAAGGAAGAACTAAATAGCTAAACTCACACCACTATCAAGAAAAACACCCTTCGCTGCTGGAAAAAGCGGCTGAAGTACCAGGGACCACTCAGAAACTTTGGATGCCAATCTTGCATTGCAAAGCATCAGTGCAAGGACATTTATGCAACACAGGGTAACAGGGAACAAAGGGTGGCATATTTTCCGTTTCCCCTCGATCCTCGCGATCGTGAAAAGTACCCCATTCCTAGAGAGCCAAGAGCGCTTCAATGAAAGCCTTTTTGCCTGTTTTCGACCTGTGTCAAGGCAAAGGCCTTCAATGAAAGCCTTTGGCATACCAAAGCTCATTCAAAGACAACATGCACCCATGTGAAGCTGAATGCAAGTAGCCTATGGTCTAGACAGCACACGCTTATCGTTTTTAAAACACAGTGTAGTACTGCCATGCCCATATATATTTCAACTTGGGCCGCACACAAGTACTGAAACTGTCAGCCAAAACTGTTTTCAGGAGCTTCCTGAAAGACAATTTTGGGCACAAAAGTCCATATATTTGCTTTTGAGTATTTACCTGTAAAGGTAAATCTGTGTTTACTACACATATTTAGATAATATGTAATATTTATTTTACATGTGTACTTGGGAAAAATGCAAGTACACATGTGTAAATATAAACACATCATACATATTCTGGGGATTGACGGAAGGTTGTTTTCATGTCATCACCGCCCTGGCCCCAAAATTTTCTCAAGAGAGATTGAAAAATCATGATCGACCACATGTCCATTAATGAAACAAAACATCTAGATGTTTGGTGTTTCTTTTTTTGTGGATCAATGAGACCCAGATTTTTTTCGAAAAAATCACCAAATTCTGAAGAGGACCATGGGTTTGGCAATTTAATCATCATGCCTTAAAAAAGCACTCAAAACAATTCCAGGTTCCCAAAACATGGCCGGATTTGGCCCTTGAATCCTTTCAAGCTAGTCAGCTTTGTTTTTCCTGCACGGCCGCTGTATGGTAATCCACGCCAGCTTCGAACTTACCCAGCTTTTTTGCTGGGGTGCTCAGCACATAATTCTATGTAGGCCCGGTAACGTTTCAACGTTACAAAGTCCATGGTGTTAGGGTGGGTCCGTGAGGCAATCTTTCCGATCTCCTTCATAAGATCTTCATCTTGATAACAGTGTTCAAACCTCGGTTACTGGGGTGGTGTTTAGGGTCCAAGATTTGTAGATCCCAAAGTCAGTATGTTTACAATAAAAAGATTTAAATATATATAGCTATATAAATGTTTTATACGTAAATATTGGCTATGACTATGATTTCTCAAAACAGGATGGGGTCCCAATGGAGGCCTCAAAAGTTTTGGGGATTTACTTAATGTCTTTTGACCCAACTTGGGATGGAATTTGAAAAGGAAAACCTTCTTTTGGAAGTACTTGAATGAAACTGTGGGTACCAACTACTTGAACCCCAAAGAACAAAAAACAACATCATACAAAAACAGTTACACCTTTTAATCCAAAACACCTGGGATTCCTTTTTGTAGTTTCCATGTAAATGGTCATTTCATAGAGACTGTAGAATTTGGGGATCACTTTGAAGAACTTCCTGTCATCGGCCCTTGAAACTTCAGCGCACGCAAGATCTTGATAAAACACAAGGCCAGCTCTGGCATATTTCACGGCTTCTGCAACAGTGGTATCCAGGATGTATTGGAATTTCGAAAAACTATGGGAAACATTTGCACGGTGTTGTGCCCCTGGAACTTTCCCAATTTGTTTCTTCAAAAACTTGTCACACCAAAACAGCATACTTTTAACAACTGCCGCTTTGTAGACCGACCCCAGCTCCGGGTAAGCTGGCCATTTCTCTTTCCCAAACCTTGCAGCGTTGAACCTGTGTGAGCATGCACTCGCACATTTCCTTTTTTGATGGCACCAATTCTTGTAATCCCTGTAGATTTCTTTTTGAAGTTTCAAATCCAACCCCTTCAAAGTAATGGAAGGGTTCTCAGCTTCAAGGTGGCTGCAAACCAAAGCTGCGATCACCACGCAAAGAACTCCTTGATGAAATACGTGTAGTAAATCCTGGGCTAGTTTTGTGAGATGTTGGAAATCCCAAATACGGTATATGATCACCCATGTAAAGTTTTTCTTCAAAAGGATTGGGGTAAAGATGAACATAAAACCAAATTTCCAATGAATGATATTTGCTCCTGGGAGGTAGCGTGTTTCCCCTCAAAGACCCAACTAAGATTACAATTTGTATAGGCAAATTTCATTCGTTGCAAAAGTTGAGTTATGAACCTTGTTTCTTCAAGGTTGCGGTCTTTGGTCCACCCTTTTACGCAAACCCAGCTGCTTTGATCATGTGGTGGGTTGAGCATCAAAAAGTCATTGCGGCTAAAGCGTACCAGTTGAGAATTTGCATCAGGTCTGAAGTCTGCAAAGGTAAACTCCGGCTTGTAAGATGCCATGCAATGTTCACATATGAAAGTTGTTCGGTAATATCTAGTGAGTTTGTGAACAATCGCACGGGCTTCCCAGTCCCCTTTGAATCCCGCAAAGGCCATGGACCAGCCACCAGCAAAATCTTGACCAGCTCGCAATTCTTGCTCGGACCCCGGTGAGAATTTGCAACCAAGGTGGTCATGTGTGGGAAATTTTCCAGTCATCAAGGTGTCTACAATATACCCAACAAGTCTGCCTATAGAGTCATGGCTCTTGCCTTTGATGATCATAGCTTCTCTTATGAGGATGAACACCAGCTTGGTTAAGAGTGACTGGCCTTTCCGGCATGCAGAGCTAATCGAATACACCCAAGCCTTTTGACTCTTGTATATCTTGACACCATCAGTGTGAAAAAAGTGGTACACATGTTCCATAGCGTTCTCGAGGAAGTCCTATTCGCTGAAAAAACTCTAAGCCTTCACAATGGGTCCAATATTCTGATGTGCGTTCGCCAGCTTTTTTTGGATTGTCAGCCACCCATTGTAAGAATTTGCCTTTGCCCCAAAGGTATGAAAAGAAATCCCACGGCCAAATAACAGCCGTGTCTTTCATCATCTCAATTTCATCACCATTTTCATTTGTAACAGCCAAGGGAATGTCAACTGAATCGGGGTTGATCTTGCACACATGTTGACACCACCTGAAGGGTTCAGGCTTTAATAGAAATTCAAAGTATGAAATCCAATCATCAAATCAAACCCTAACCTAATCCAGAAAAGAAATCACGTAGTTTGAAAAACAAAACATGCTTTAGACATCAATGGGCCTCGCAAAAGACCTTTCAGCGTGGCCTCCTTTGAGCCACCGTTTCATCTCCAAAGCCAAGGGACAATTGACATTGTCGTCAATCAGCTTTTCAGCGTCCCTGCACCCATCTATTGCAGATGTAGCCTAGGTAGAGGTTGGATGTGAGAAAAGCCCATGAAGAAAGGCAATCTGGATGTCCATATATGGGAAGGGTTGGGTAATCTAATCTAACTCTTCTTTTCATTTTTTTGAATTCTAATTTCCCAAGCATCAGTATAAAATACCAGATATCATTGCTAGATTCTACAACTTGTGCTGAGTGACCCCAGTGCAAATCTTCTTCAAGATCCGCTTTGAAGACGATGAAGTTGAAATCAAAATACCTCAGGAAAGAGTAATGAAAGAATGACAATCTCAGAGAAAACTAAGGGGGGCAAACCATGAACCCTCAACCCAAGAGACCATGCATCAGCCCAGTTGAAACCCCCAACCACTTCAGATCATTCTTGGCTGCCAAGGTGCTGCCAAACTCATCCTTTCGGAGTGGACGAGGAGACCTAGAGCGACACCTGCGTGGGATGGTCGAGTGTTTGAGTAGGATATCCTGAAAGTAATGAAGGGATTTCTGAAGGGCATTGGCCGCTAAACGCTTTTGTTTTTTGACAAGAATGCTTACTTGAATGGTCCGGGCTTGTGAATCCCTGCTGTGCGCGAAGATCTTTATTGACAGTAGACCCTGCCCTCCATGGATAAAAATCTGTTTTTGTGGTTTGAAATGCGCTGTTCTTCTTGGACTTAACTTGATATCAAATTGAAGTTAGATTTGGGAAGGATTAAGGGCCTAGCTGTCAAACACCCCATGGCAGTTCGAAAACGAACTAGAACCTAAAAGTAACTTGGCAATCTGGATCAAAAAAGTCCAACTAAGAGGCTTTTGCCTCAGACGATGCGGTTGCATCCGCTGCCGGCGTTTCGGCCGTTTTGGCCCTTTTGTTTGTCTTGTTTGGCTTATCCACGGCACGAATCAAAGCTTTTGCAAGGTCCACCCGTTCCGTAGCGATCTCTCTGATCTGCCTTACCTCAGAAAGAGTCGGGATAGAGTAAAGGTTGGAAACCCTTTCTCAGGACTACAATGCCAACTTTTGTTATACTGAATTGAGTGATGACTTTTCTTTTTCAAAGTTGATTTCAACAAGACACTTCCTCTATCACATCTACATAGTGCCGGTTTTTGTTGCACTTCTCCTTGATTTTTTGCTGAAGTGTTTCGGCACATTTCCCAAGCTTCAATGAGCATGCCTTGAGCTGCTGGATAAGGTCTCCAGACATATTGATAGGCCGAAGCTTAAACGCGTGATCCCTTAGGTAAGCAAAGAGGTGTTGAGGTGTCAGGAATGTCAGTGGAAGTTTTTATGCCAAAGCCACAAAAATATTTATACCTTTTTCTAATTTCAAGTGTTCATGCATCAAAGAAAGAATGAAAGAAAGACAGAATGAAGGAAGGATATGAGTGAATGAATGTGGACTTTTGATTTATTTGACTAATTGCTGTCTAGACTCCGGCAACTGTTGGCATCCTTCAGCACCTTCTGAAGCAAACCCTGGGCACGATCTAAAGGTGTCTCCGGCTGAACCTGCACCAATGACATGGTTGGTCCAGTATTGTTGGGGATTTGATTTGGGCTATAACTGAACCATGCTAAATGAAATACAGCAAGTAGTCGCCTGTTTGGCTTCTTCTCCATTTGTAGTCTTATCTCCACCTCCTTTGTTCTTGTCTTTGCCGCCTTTACCTTTTTTCTTCCCACCAGTCACCCCAGCATTTGCAAGCATCTTTTGAACTCCTTTAGCTCCCATGTTGTCACCCAAAGCCAGATGTTGCTGCCCATCCAGGCAACCACCAGCCTAGGGTCCAATAGGCTTTCAGGGATGAGTGAGTATGTGGAAGGCTCTCGAAGATAATTTTTCATCTCCCAATATTTCCTAACTTTTTTGATTCAAGTAACTAACCTTCCATGATTTAAGTTGGCAAACTATTTGCAAATAAGAAACTTCAACAAAGGCTTTCCACCATCAGAATCCAAACTTCCAGTAAGCTCCATTTGCGTGATTTTGCGGAGTTCCTTGATGTCTTCGACATTAAACTCCACCAAGACGAAGAACAAGTGCTCGTCTTCCCCTGGAAACTCCGGGTCCGGCATTGTCCTTAGGAGAAAGGCTGTGCGATGATGATGGTGATATGGCAATGAGGGTAGGGTCGAATGCTTGGGTTGGAAAAGTGTGATGGGGGAACTATTTTGGAAATACAAAAGCTGTATGGGCATAAAACATAAACACCAAGTCGAGTTTCAGTCCTAGAGACCGCTTACGTTGCATGATCCGTGATGCCTTCTTCTCACCATGGTGTTTGATTAACCACTGATCATTCCGGAACCCATACTTCACAGAGGTACGCTGACTTTCTTCTAGTCGCAATTGGAACTTAGCCTCCACAGCAGCAAAGTCCTCTCCAGACTCCATGAAGTCTTTGAACAGCTGATGTCGAGTCTCCTGACAAGAAATGATGACTTTTGGAGTTCAAGGTTTTAGAGAAGGGAGGAACTATATGCGGAGTAAATAGGAAACCTGGTAAACTACATGGGAAGTTTTCTTTACTAAAGAAATGGGAAACAAATGGAAAGGGTGCTGGCTATAGCTCCTGACCTGGCTTTTGCAAGCTGCGACGATCTTTGCTGGACACCTTTTTTTGTTCTCATGCCACCTGGTGAATGCCTGCCATTCTTTTCTATAAACAGTTGATGACCAGTCTTTCTGCTTTCCTTTGTTCGTCTTCTTCAAAGGCTTTTCTGACTCTGACAACTTCTTCGAATCATCACCATCCTTTCGCTTCTTGCTGCTCTTCTCCTTGTCCTTCTCCTTGGCATCGATCTTGCTTTCCTTCCTATCCTTTTTGTCTCTCTTGCTTTCCTTCTCCCGTGCATTGGTCTTCATCTTTGCAGTCTTGCCTTCTGCTTTCTCCTTTTTCTTTTTCTTTTCAGTCTTCTTCTCACTTTCCTCAGATGAGCTTGCATCCTCATCACTTCCTTGGCTGGAGCCCATGTCTTCGCTGTCCTCCTTGTCATCATCACTGGCTTTTCCTTTCTTCTTCAAAATCCCAGGCTTGCTACCCTTCTCATCCTTTTCACTCTTTTCATCCTCAGGAGATGACTCAGGAGTTTCGCTCTCACTGCCTTCTTCATCCTCACTTTCCTGTTTCTCATCACTTCCTTCCTCCTCACTTTGACCTTCTTCTGCTTCTTCTTGTTCTTCTTCTTCTGTGGATTCTTCCTTACTCTCATCAGATCCTTCTTCATCAGCACTCTCCTCTGAAGAAGAACTCTCACTTTCATCCTCTTGTTCTTCTTTCTTTTCTTCTGGTTTTTCATCTTTCTTCTTCTTCTCGCACTTCGCGTCGTTCTGCTTCCCACCCTTGTTTCTCTTCTGATCCTTCTGGCTCGTTCCTTCCTTGCTTTCTTGTTCACTCTTCGCTGCATTGTTTTCTTTCCGAATCTTCTTATCTTCTGCCTTTCCTTTCTTCTTTTCAGCAGCTCTAGACTCCACATCCCCGTTTGACTTCTTTTTGATCTTACCATCCTTGTCTTCTTTAGCGTTTTTTTCTCCTGCACCAAAGGTAAACATTTTGAACCCCACCATGATCTCATCGATGCTAAAGATTTTTTGGAAAGTCTCTGTTGTTTTCTGAATGCTTCTTTTGGCTGCCCCTTCGCTTTCTCATATTTTCCCGGCGCTTCAAACCTTTTCCACCACGCCTTCTGGCTTGAAACAGCTTTCTCCACCTTCTTTTCAGGCTCCTCCTTTTCTTCTGAAAAGGAAGAACCCTCCTCAGCGTCTTCTCCTTTCGCTTTTGGGACATCCTGCAGATAAGAGCAGTGAACAAATCATGTTTGTAGGGGGATTTTCAAAAAGAACCTTCAGGTTTTTTGTGAGGGGATTACACCCAAACATACCCAAACCAACACAATCTAGAGTCCTTGATAGCCTTAAGAATGGCATCAGCTTCAGCTAGCTTCATATCTTTCGGGGCGTCGTTCTCTGCATGGATTTGGTGTTCGGTGTTCCGGCCAAAAGAAATCTGACGGGCAACCTTTCCTTCCACTGAATTGGGCGGTGAGCTTTTCTTAGCTCTCGGTGGGGGTGTTACAAAGGCAGGATCAGCAGTCTTAGCTGACTTGGACTTGGCCTTTGCAGCTGCCTTTTTCAAACTTCTAGGGTCTGGGCTCCTACCCCTAGGAGCACTTTTGGAACGTATGCGATAGCTAGGCATTGGCGCCCCCAACGCTAAGCACCCTTTAACGGACTTGACCACGAAAACAGCTTTGTGAAGAATAACATATGGTTTGGGCAAATTCCACTTTTGTACAAGAATTTCACTGAAAATTCAATTGAAGTTTGCAAAATTCACTCCAGACCAATTCCAATGAATCATGAATGCATAAGTACTGATTTCAATCTTGGTCCAAATCAAGATGAATTGAACCCAATCATTTTTTCACCAATTCGGGCTATGGTCGGGCAACTGCAGTATTGGGGGCCCCGGGAATTTCAGCCACATCCCAAGAATTTTGCAAGAATCCGGGAATATTCCTGATATTTCTCCTAAATTTTGGTGATTTTTTGGTAATTTTTTGGTTGCCCCCAAATCCAGGAAGTTTCTCGGGTTTTCCCGGATTATTCCCGGATTCCCGGATTTTGAAAAAACCAAAAAAATCAAACAAACTTGAACAAAACCACACGCATCTTTTAAATTTATGAGATTTATAGACCATTCTCGGGGCCACCCCAATCCCAGCTGCTATACCTTAATTTCAAGGTTAATTTCAAGGCACTATTCCTCCAGCATAAAAACCTCAGATCTTTAAGATCGCAAAGCCATTGCCACTTGTGCCAGGTTGGCATCCTCAGACCACTTCAAGTCCTACCGGCGAGCAACATCGGGGGGCCAACACAAAGGGTGGTCAAGAGATGGTCTATCTAGGGCGGAAAGTTGAAGTAAGGTCTCCATGCTTGAAGTAAGGTTTCAAAGATATATGTATATATATGTATCGTTATTTTTTCTAGATATTGACATGTTTTACTTTGCTTTCCCATGGCCCTTTACCCATTCACTGTCCTTGCCACGGCGGCTGGAAGGCTGCTTCGTTGTTGTAAGGGCTTTCCTTAGATAGATGTGGCCAGGGTTTGCAAATATAACACTAGAAGGTAGGCTCATCAACACGACCTTAACCTTAACCTGACTTCAGATAAAGTCTGGGTTACACATATATGAAGTAAGAAGCTACACTAATGCACCAATCCATCGACCATCGAAAAGCCAATCACCCAAATTAAATGATATGAAACCAATATCAAGTCACAGGATTACGCGTAAAGCTTACGTGTGTGTCGTTGTTTTTGAAACCACATAAGTCGAGTCTCAGTTGTTGTTGGCCATCTTTTTTGATGTCTTTAGCATGTTGAGCCCAGGCTTGTGCAACAGCATGCCCAAAGAGCTTAGGGTAGTGCTGCGAGATCTTTAACTCGCTCCCCCCGCAAACTCTCTGGACGCCACTTCCATCGATATACCTAGGCCGAAATGCTTTTGGGGGATTATTCAACATGGGAATTACATGATAGCTTAGATGGTGGTAAGATTGCCTCCACGATGCATGGACCCGGAACAAACTATGGGAACATATTCAAGTGGTATATAGTAACCTTTATGAACAAATCATATACTCAAGTGGTATGGTTCAGTTTACATTCACTGCTATATTCCTTTGGGAACAAAGGGGAGAAGAACAAGTTTGGAAACAAAGACCTCCACGGTTGGGAAACCAAGGT
>Ga0126337_10000916_pt1 | contig 16648 bp, 8 predicted proteins | sample DipCmetagenome_FD_92527 | JGI IMG/M metagenome (GOLD analysis project Ga0126337, IMG submission 92527) | Coral microbial communities from La Bocana,Puerto Morelos, Mexico - Diploria C A metagenome | ecosystem: Host-associated > Invertebrates > Cnidaria > Coral | place: La Bocana,Puerto Morelos... | reverse complement strand
TTTAAAATTTTTAATTTAAAAAAAAATTTTAAGGAAAAAAAAAGTTTTGGTAATTTTTCTTTGGACCAATGGGGCCACCCCCCATATTTTTCCCGGGTTTTCCTTCCCCCCCCCCCCCCCCCGGATGAGATGTTAGTCCATTGTTGGTTTAGTCCCGGCAGTCAATTCGCCTGTTTCTATTCTTATAGCTCAGTAGAGAAAGGTACTGTGACGGCTTCTTTCCCAAGAATACAGCACAATAACTCCGGCCAAACCTAACAATCAAACACAGACTGGAGAACACAAACACAATTTTAAAGCGACACAATTGTTTCGCGAGTAATTTGTGTATCTTGTGGATCTTTTATCGATTAGGGATAATATTTTAATTTCTAGCAAATTTTTTAAACAATAAATAGCATGTCAGCAGGTTCTTATGGGAAAATGGCAAATACAATGAGAAAGAACTGTCAGCTAACGAAACGAAATGAAGCAAACTGATGACCGTGACTCTCTTTCTCTTGGATTAACGTTCACTCTGAAGACTTATTCGAGACGTTATTGCGAGCTTTAGCGTTTACAATGAAATTAATGGATGTGGAAAACATGGTTTCCCAGCTGTCACTTCCATTACAAATCGTTTTTTTCAGAAAGCCATTAGCGTTAAGTAACACACTAAAGCTAAACTTGCCAAATATCATTTTAACACAGCGTGTGTGCGTTCGTTTGTTTCTCAACACTGTCACTAGTGTAATATGTTATGATAATGAGTGCCTCAAAGGAACAGTGAGTGCTAAAAAGCTTCCATAACGTTTTAAAATGATTGACTGTACGTAACAAAGAGTGGAGTATTTCTATGCCTTTCAAAATGGCTCGCACGGTTTTTCAATTCTGCACTTTGAACAGTGTCGGAAAAAATTACTGGAAAAGCTTTCTAGTAAGTATGCTTAGAGGCGAAACTTAAAATTCCGTTTCCTTGAAGTTATGACGTAAGGAGAGTCAGATTTCTTTCCATTTTTTTTGTTTTTATTTACAAAATTTAGCTTTAAGGCAATTAGTTTTACTTTTTAGGGTTTTATCCTTGTTTTGTTGATTTGTATTAATTTCGAGGCATTGTGGCGTTATTTAGACGTTTTGGAAAAATAAAGAAATCTAAGATAACAGATCCAAGATGGCGGCTGTTTTGATAACATGACGTTGTTAGTACAAAAAATGACGTCATCATATTATGCTACCTACGTTATGAGGAAGATTTTTGCACGTTTTAGTTTTTGCTTTTTAGTTTGTCTGCATTAATGTTTTTAAGTGAAGAGGAGTGGGGACGGCTTCCAGCCTCTCTCCCAATCGTATAGAAGATGTGAAAAGCCTGGTCTGATTAGATTAAAAACACGGCTTATGTAAATACTAAAAGGACTGACCGAAAAAAAAACTTGACACAGTCTTCTCTGCCATCTTAGAGGGCAGTTTCTACAAAGACAAACAATATAAACAAGGAAAGGTTTTTACCAAGTACATAGAAATATATAATTATAAAATTGTTAATCTTGCCATGAATAATGAATCTAAATTGCGAAAACACAATCTGATCGGCGTTTGATTAATGACAAAACGAATTGAATTTTTTTTTTATAGATCGTGAACAATTTAGACGTGACTTAGTCACAGCCATATGTTACCAAAGACGAACTACATTACTGAAACTTTTAACATATGTTTTTGGGTTTCCTGTGAGTCGAATATACGAAGGTAACCAAACCACAGAGTCCTCTAAAAATTCCTTTCTCCAAAGATAGAACTTGGCTTTCCGAATGTTATATTTCGTTTGAACAAAGGAAATAAAAATTATTCCATAACCAGTGATTATTCCGTAGCTGGATTTGAATAATATTTTCAATTAAGACAATGCATGTGGACTACTGATAGAGCATCCTGTTACTGTTTACGTGAGTTGATTAAAAATTAAATTAAAAAAAAATACGTGTGTTACCTGGCATAAATTGATAAAAATTAGTTTTAAAGAACATTAAAGGGGTTATTCTCGTCCCTATCAATGTGTATTTGTCAAATTTGATCAGGTACCGAAATTTCAATTGTTCAAATATCAGTGCACCTTTTTGAAATTTATTGGTTGATAGCAAAAACGCTCTTTACCTCAACTACACGAGGAGGCGACTGAAAACGAAAAAGAAAAACAGGTCTTGCAAAAAACTGGAGACATTGTCACTCGCTATTTTTTTCTATTCAGGTTTTAGTTTGTTTCCGGGAGGGGACAGCTCACTGTTTCTAAACTATAGCCTTAATTATGGACAGCGTTTCACAGATTTCTTGTAAAAGTAAATCGAAATGATAATGCAACGTTCCTGCTTGGTTGCGAATACCACTTTATCTAAGCAAGGCTTCCTCATCAATATGATCCTTCAGTCGTGCACAATAAGAATTGAAATTCATTTAAAAGTTACTTAAACTGTTGCTCAAAACAACCGAGGAAAAGAACTACCCTAAAATAGCCTGGGATCTAGCCTGTTATAGACCTACGTATTCCGAGACAAATTGAAATATTCCAAAAATATATTAAAATATTTCTAGTAATAAATTTTTTTCTTAGCTTCCGTTTCAGTCTACTGACCTGTAACACAACAAGGAGTGCCTCAGTCAAGATTAATTTAACTGCTTTTACACAAAACGTTTTCTTGTCCTAACAGTTATGCGGATAATTGAAGCCTTGTTCTAGGGAAAAAATTACTTAACTACTCAGCTGAAGTGAAATGTAGGCCAAATGCTCGCAAAAATTTTGCACGGAATTCGAAAAACTTGTCTTGTTACAACTATTGATGAAAACCTTAGATGGCCGGCTTCGAAAACGATTTCAAACACTTCATGATGAAAATGTTAATAACAACGTAAGAGTGAAACCCGATACATGAAATGGATTCTCTGTGGGATTCAATTACCAGATCTTTCATCGCTCGAGGCAAGAATTCTGTAAATGGTGGGTGTTTAAAAATGAAATTTTAAGTCATTCAATCGCGTGTTTGAAACCTGAATTTGTCTGTTTAGGAACAGCTATCAGACATTAACCAAAAAATAATAATAATAATAATTTACGTCGCCAAGGAAACTGAATTCTGCCAAGGTCTGCGCGATAGATCGATTTCAGACCCATTTTCACCTTCCGCGACGAGAAATGAAGGATTTTTATTTTGCTAATTTCACCGGTCTTTTTCGATCGTGTTTTCACATTTAAACGTGATACCAGCTCTCAGCAGAAACAGTGGACAATATTTTGAACTTGAAGCAGTAAATAAAAGTTATATGCAAAGCTGAGAAGAGATTCACTGAGAAAATACACAAAGAGACATAAATTTATGTATATTCACGCGCAGTAATTTTGTCATCAAGATACCTTATTGACTTGAGTGACGTCAAAACAGCTAAGGGATAACCGATTTCACAAGAAAATATATCCCTACAAATCCGGCTGACAAGCCATATCTACTCCTTTTGTTTTCTATACATGTCGTTTTCGGTTAAATAAGCGGAAGAAACCATTTACCAACTTGAGTTAAATTTTGAGCGATAAAACGAAGTGGCTATATTGCTTGAATCATCAAAAACAAAATGTTAATATGGCTACTGGCCTTGAACGTTCACTTTCCGCCCCTAAGATTACGGATTATTCTTTCGGATGAAAACTTTCAGAATCATAAATTATTTTTTAAGCCATGGACAACCGCGCGTCTTGTTCTGTTGTTACTCTTTGCTGTTTATTTTCCATTGCGACCGTTTCTAAGAGCAAATTTACATAACACCATTTCGCTTTTTCGGACATTAATTTCAGTTTTAGCCATTCAGAGGTGAGGATTTTTTGAAACTGATGCGAGATTCGCAGAATCCTGGACGGCGATTGGTTGAGAATTGACAAAAAGTATGACAAGGGAGTCTTGTATTAATAAAATAACTCAATGGAGATTGTTCAGCGCGTGCCTTTATTAAAGTTTCTAATTGGCAATCGCCCAATGGAGTCATGAATATTTATATCTGTGCAGGTGAAAAGCAGGATGTGTGAGCTTTGTAATATCAGCCCCACAAATTACTTGTACTAACCTATCCTGTGAGCGAACTGAACTGCGCTCAGCAACGATTACCAAACACTGCTACACTCTGAAGCGTACAAGGGAAGTTTCTTTACCAGCGAAAGAAAGGCTGATCGACGGCGAAATGCGAATAAAAAGAAAGTTTCAACAGCAGGTATAGATAACACGAACGAAAACAAGGAAAATTTTAATTTACGGCGTAGAAGCCGCTCTGTGTTTGTACAAAAAATTACCATACGGGTTAGTTCAAGTTTAGTTTTGGCCGAGTTTGGGTCCGTGCTGTGGCTTTTTGTGGTAAGGATGACTTAACGCTCGGTGGAAACCTATCAAATAAAGCTATCGTCGTCTATATTTTTATCAGGGGAGACGACGAATGAGAAACATTATGTTAACACGGTGGAAAACTGAGTGAAAGATGTCAGAAGAAAGAGAAGAAAATCTTCCAAGTCCTACAAGACGGGACCGCATCGTGATTAATTGCGGTGGTGTTCGACATGAAACTTTTAGGAGCACGCTCCGAAACTTCCCTGGAACAAGGCTTGCCTGGTGCACGGAAAACGAAAATAACAGTGCGGAGTTTTACGATGCAGAAAGAAACGAATTTTTCTTCGATCGACATCCAGGCGTATTCGCGGCCATTATAAATTACTACCGCACGGGAAAGCTTCACAGTCCACACGACGTGTGCGGACCGCTATTCGAAGATGAGCTTTTGTTTTGGGGCATCGACGAGAAGCAGATGGAACCATGTTGCTGGACTTATTACACACAGCACCGCGAGGCGCAAGAAAACTTGAAGTTTTTCGAAGCGGCGGAGATGTCGGATGACGATGACGATTGCAGTTCTGAACTTGGCGAGATCGTATCGGAAAATTTCGGAGGCGAGCAGTCCTGCTGGCAAAAGTACAAACCGAGGATTTGGAACGTCTTGGAACATCAGCGATCTTCAAAGCTGGCCAGGGTAAGTCGATCAAGGGCCTTGTTTTAACACTGAAGATGTATATGAAAGAACGTTCAGAAGGATGATAATCATATATTCCGTTATTAATGAGTGTTTAACATACTGCGCGGTTTCTTTTTTCTAGGCTAGGAATTATGGCGACGTTTCATGAATTAATTCGAAAATCTCGTGCTGACAGGCTAGAACTGTCTGCGAAATGACCAAACAAAATAACACCCGTTCTCGGTGAAATTCGATGACTGGTTTATCTTTTTTCCAAATGACTCCCTCGTTTTTACTTAAAATGATGCTATCTACGAACCGTTGAAACCATAGAATTACTACTATAATTATCGTAAAAAAAAAAAAGATTCAGCCGTTTTGAGACATTGTTGCGAAGAAAAAATAATAATTCTATCGTTCTAGTCCTTTTAATACAAAGTCGATATCGGAATTATTGTTGTATTAATCCCTGAAATAAGTGAATTCTCATGAAGCAGTAAGTTGCTATCGTGTAATAATCATGATATTTTCCTTTCGAGCAGTTCAAGTTTTTGTTCAAAGCCAGAATTTTTCAAACATCTGTTGTGGCAAGTCGCCTTTTGAGAAATGCCGTGTATCGTTTAATTTCAGGCTTTTCTCGACTTGTCATAAATACTGAAAACCCTCGTTTTAGCATTCATCTATATTTGGACAACTGCATAGCAATCGTACTTTCAAGTTACACCTTCAAAATATAAATTCAAACCAAAGTAAACGTTACATCGTTTCTGTATTTTGAGAGAGTATTTAGTTATCGATCTAATACATGGCGCCGGTTACTGGCCAAAAGATATACCAGTTGTGGCACGATATTGCCAAACAAAGATGGAATAGAGCCGCAAAATTAAAAATATCTCAATATTATGTTTGTTCATATACATCGATATAAACAGTTTTGCTAAGAAATAAGAACCCCGAATCTAATTCAACTCAAATTAATCACCATATATAACATTTTCTGCTTTCCGCTGTATGTTGTTCTTTAATTTTCACATGAGACAGTTTCGTTTATCAGCAATTTAGCTGAGGCATTTCATAGTTTTATTAATCTAAAGTAAAAACAACATTACGAACAATTTATCTTTCATCATTCTAAGATAAACAGTTAAAAAAGGGCGGTCATTCCTGCTACTGCGTGTTACACCGATCTAAGAAAGCTGATCGTGTTTTGTCAGACGTGCTTTGAGGTCTTTTAATTCTGAAAACGTTATCAATATTCCTTCTCTATCAAAGCTATTAACGTAAACACTGAAAACAAAACGTTAGCATTTGAACCTGCGAAACTCGGGTTAGAGTTACTGACAGATCTAAATTACAATTTAGTTTCTAGGTAAACCGGGACATAAGCATCACGCACGCCTTCTAATCAATAAATTATTCCCGAAGTCGAGCATTTAAAATGGATTAATTATCGTTGTACACTTTCCTTGTTCAAAAAGACGTCAACTTTTCATCACTATGTCAATCTTCTTCAACCCAATAAAAATAGCAAGTTTCCCTCGCCATAAAAAGATGTATTTATAAATATTCATTTATTACACTTTTGCATCACAGTCAATGAGCTGTTTTGGCTAATATTGTATGAAGAAAGTATTTTTTTTGTGCCTTGAGGCAAAAACGTTACCATTGATGCTAATAGATAGAAGCGCATTTACCCTATTTATTTTTCTTTTCAATTTTCAAATCCGAGAGTTTGGCTTGTACTTCATTTTGCTTCTAATCCTTTAAAAAATTGAATAAACCTTGATTTTAACTTCACGTCAATGATTCTGATGAGCAAGATCTTGATACCTGGCAAGATAACTGTAATTTTTCATTTTTGATACTCGAAGCATCTGCTTTCTTTATTAAACGAACGCCAGTGCTGAATACGTTACTTCTTGATAAATAATTGATTGCAAAATAGCTTTTAAACTCCAGCATGGTGAAGCGTCCACATTGCTTTCAATCACTGATTAATATCAGCGTGTTACCGCCGCGATTTAGCCTTTTAGTATAAAAAGCAAAGATTTGAAATTAATTCTTATTTTGTTTTTAAATATACACTTCCCTGGCTTTATACCTTTACTTAGCTCCGCTATTCAATGACAAGCTGTATCAAAATTACTTTCAAATCGAGAGCAAGACTTAATAATGCTTTAAAACAAAAATGTGGCAAATTGCATTAGAAATTCAGAAATGTTGTGCTAGTTTTAGTTACCCCTCACAGGAAAACCAAGCAGTTTGATTTGTGACTTATTGCTTCGTGAGGAAGAGCTAAAATTTGCCTTGAATTCTCAGATTTTTTTAGTAATTAAAATTTTATGTTTCGTTTAAGTCGTTTCGGATTATTCTCTTTGCCATTTGTAATTTCTCTGTTTTTGTATTCCCCATTAGCAGAATGGAGTCTTTATTTAATTGTGTCTGTGTTACCAAAATATCGAAAGACAATGATAAACCAAAAAGAAACTAAGCAAGGTTGGTTCATATTGTTGTGGTGATGGAAAGAACGAAAATGATTACGTAACAAGCAGCTAACATGAAATATTTGGCCAACGTTATTCCCCTTTAACTTGTACAGAGCACTTTACACTTGGTTTTAATTGCTGAAATTGAAGCTACGTATTACACCAAATCTTTCCTTTTGATGTGGCTTAGACCACCAAACTTTATATTTAAGCAATAGACCACAAGTTTCCATGGTTTATAGACTGATAAACCACGCGGGATGTTGGAAGAACACGAGAAGAATTTGTAAATCACGAGCCGCAGACGAGTGATTTACGAATTCTTCGAGTGTTCTTCCAACATCACAAGTGGTTTATCAGTCTATAAACCATAAAAACTTGTGGTCTATTGCTTTTATATAATAATTCAGAAGACATGGGTTTACCGGCACAACAAACCATAGCTAATTGACCAATCAGAGCGCGCGCATTAATTTAATTATGGTATAAAAACCTATAGTGCTTTTTCCAGGTCACAAAGTTAAAGGTTTTAGAATTAAAGTATATCATTTTTAAACATGTACATGAACTAAAGACATGTACAAGTTAGATAAGTAGTGCTTGTGAAGTCCTTGTGAAGTATTAAAGGTTAACTTACTGCGGCCTTAATGTACACCAGTATTCTTGCTAAAATCTTTTTTAACTTTTCCGTATCAGATCATGTCATGGCCATCTATATATTGGCGCCTGAATAATCACATAGAATTGTTTTAAAATCAAAGTTTTCCTCCAAACTTTTTGTTGATAAAAGAGCTTAAATAAAATATAATCTTTACGCAAATTGTTTCAGCCTCAAGATTGTACCTAGAATATATAAAAATTGACGTAGTTTACATTGGATAGAATTTGACTTTATGACTTTCAAAAAAGTGTCATGGACACTGTATACGGACTTATATGAAGAACTGACAACCAAATGTAAACAGCCAGTATGATCTCTTTAATAAAAGCAGGACCTTCCATCATTTATGGATCATTGATGTGTATCAGTGTTTCATTTGCACGCGGGGACACGCAAGGTTACTAGGAGATTTCAATATTGTTTTGATGTGTTGCATTGGGTTGTGTTTTGTTTTAGTTGCGATTGAGAAGAAATATCAAAAACTCGAGACAGTGTTTGAGCACACTTTCGAATAGTACCTCGAGGCTCTTTTTGGTGTTTGGAAATGTGGAACACAGTGGTTTGTTACCTTACAAAATTACCTGAAAGTTGAAGTTCAAGACAGTTCTATAAATCCGATAAAAATTTAATTGTATTTCTCTCTCTTTGTTCACAGATTATGTTTCTTGTATCGCTGATGTTTATAATTCTGTCCGTCCTGGCTTACTGTGTGCAAACTCTTCAGCAGGTAACTGAGAACAGATCAGCCCAATTAGCCATGGTGTTCATCGAAGGCGTCTGCGGAGTCTGGTTTACCGTCGAGTTCACACTCAGACTAGCAACCTGCCCAAGCAAACAGGACTTTGTCAAGCAAATAATGAACTGGGTTGATTTTATCGCCATCTGGCCCTTTTATGTTCGTATTTTAACGACAACTAATTACCCGTTCGGGGACCCTAGTATCGAATACGACATCCTGGCAATATGCCGCTTGTTCCGGCTTTTCAGGTTTTTTAAAGTTAATCTTGGATTTCAGATTCTTAAGCAAACAATGATCGCCAGCTCCCGTGAATTGATGCTGTTGGTTTTGCTTCTCATAGTACCAGTGATTATATTCGCCAGCTGTGCTTATCTAGCAGAAAAGGACGCAAATCCAGAAGACTTCTCTTCAATCTTAGCGTCCTTCTGGTGGGCAATTATCACTATCACTACGGTGGGCTACGGTGATGACGTTCCCACAACACCCACTGGAAAAGTGTTTGGTGCGCTTTGTGCCGCGCTGTCAATCATCATTACTGCACTCCCAATCTCTATCATCGGCAGTAACTTCTCGCTATACTACTCGCACGCGCAGGCGCAGATGAAACTTCCCAAGAAATCAAAGCGTCCCATGGTTGGTGCGGCAAATGCTTTGATGTTACAGTCCGCAAGACCAAGCGAGGACCTAACTAGTACAGATATGACAGAGGGACGACTGGAAATGAGGAAGTCATCACCCATTGTGAATGGATCTCTGAGTGGAGATACCAAGGTACACCCATACCGCGGACGGTAAGCTCATCATCCAATAGATGAATCTTTTGTTTATATATTTTTTTTCGTCGTTAACATACGACTTTGCGCAGAAAAAGTGTTATTACGTTAAACACCAGTTGACTAGAAACAATTTAAACACCAGTTGACAACAAACAGTTTAAGAGTGTGTGAAATTTAGTAATTGGTAAAATTCTCGGTTCTTCGGTGCAATTTTCGAGGAGAAATCGGATTTCAAATAGTGCAAAATTTCTGGGTGGCAAACGCCCCTTTAAGTTCATATATTCTTTTCAAACCCCGCCGCACGATTCCTTGGGACAGTTAATCGTGCTGTGACCTTTCAATATTCAAAACTAATGTTTTTGTAGCTCCATCAGAAACTGTATCGCTTATGCTAATAAGGCAAATATTGTAAACAACGATTTTTCTGTAACATGGTGCAAAAGCAGCCATGTTGGGATGCAAGTTATACACAATGGCACTTCCAAAAAAAGAATCTCGCACCAGTCCAGCTCTAATTTCTTTTGTTTTGGGAATTCCACGGTATAAATTGTATCCCAGCATGCTTCATTTTGTGCCATATGACCGGATAATGCGTAGATTCTATGTTAGATTCTATATGTTCTTTATTTATTGTCAAAAGCACCCAGCACGGCAGACTCTGTAGGCCAATGCCAGTTTTCATGTCTATTATGGATTTTTTCAAGACTTTTTAGTGTAACAACGAGACTTTTGTGAAGAAAAATTGTCAAACATGTAGGGCGGGCCAAGACACAAGGGTCCAGGCTTGTCAACAACAATAATTAAATTCTTGATCACCTATATTCGGCCTTTCAGTTTCAAATTGTGACGAAAGTTTTGAACTGGACTTACCTTGTATGCCGTGTGACTAAACCTGTGTTTGCAGGTTACTGAAACATTGTAAATGAACTTCGTCACGATTTCCACATGTTCAAAAGTTTAGCCTCAGTTTTTTAGGTTCGCCGTTTGTGATCCGTGTTAATCTTCTTTATCCTTAATTCTCTTTTCTGCTTTAGGGTAAAGGTAACTTTGTATGTGGCCAAAATAAGTCTGAGCTCCTTTGCAATTGTGTAAGAAATAGTAAAGCATTCTGAATTCTATATACTTCTTGTTGAACTTACAAAGAATTTACATCTCTTCTCCAGTGCTAGACGTGCGCGGTCCTCTTTATACGCGGGGGGCATGACTCATCGACAGTCTTACCCAGTCCGCTCTCGGAGCAGTGAAGAATTCATTGCAGTTAACAGTCCACCTCTGGACGACAGAAAAAAGAGCCACACCAGTACTCAGAGTACTACGATAGACACTCCTCCAAAAAGTCCCCCTCACTACGGGAATACCCTAACGGTGGATCCACCGGAGCTCTCGGAAGCCATAACAGGATTTGTAGATGAACCGGTTGAACAATCATCACCAAAGTGTCCTCCCATTGTTCACCGGGAGAGCGAAGAGTTCGAGATTGATGACATCGACAACGTGCTCGCTTCTATGAAAGAAAAGAACAACAAGGAACATTTGGTAAATGGCAACGCCCGGCCGGGCTCTCCCTTTAGACCGGGAACCCCTGGGAGACCGGGGACCCCGGTAAAGAAGAATCATGCGGTACGGTTTGTGAAACCAACATTAACAGTGACTCTTAATACGGATGGTAGAGGATTGGCAAACGAATCATTCGATGAGGAAGCTCAAGAAGATGAAAATGAGAATGAGGAGCCTAAGAAGAACGTACACCCAATGCCACCTGTTGAACCTAAATACTCAAGACGTCGGACCGCACGGAGTCCGGGCCTCTCGTCAATAACAGACTTGCAGACGCATCGGACGTGATATAAATTCAGGATTTGGTGAATCAGTGATATTGCTGAGTACAACTACCAAGAAAAAATCGATAATTTTGGTAGGTTGCGGGTTAAAAAGGAATTTCAAATGGCATAGTTGCACCAAAGCCTCTGAAAAGGGTGTGCATATCTTTTTTTTCGTCTGAGAGGGACTGTTTGATACCCTGTATTAACTAAGGATGCATTCTTTTGGAGTGACCTGGAGCTGGATCACTGATCCAAGATTACTCAGATCATGTTGTATCAAACGAACAGATGATAATTTAATATTCAGTTTTTTGATAAAGTATGATCCAAGTGATTTTGGATCACTGATCCTGACCCATATCATCCCAAAGGAATGCATGCTGAACCCTTCGATCTCAAAATGGCAAAGGCCGGGAAGTATCTTACGAACGCAATCATAAAAACCATTTTTCACTGATTCGCTAAGTCCTGTAAAACATTGATACAATCGCTGCTTGATACAGTCGATAGCATCATTGCCTGAGTTCCAGTCTCTCTTACCGTGTGACGTCAGTCATAAAAGTCTGATTTCAATCTACAATGGTTTTCAATACAATTAACAATACCGAGACTGGTTGATGAGCGTCACAAGAAAAACTGGTACAGCTAGTTATAACAAGTTATAACAATCAAGAGGCTGGTGTGAAAAAAGCTGAACCCTTCCATGACAAAGCTACAATGTGCCACCTTGCTCACAGGCCGATGGAGCATGTACAAGACAGTATGAAGCAAGGGTAACAGTCGACCATAAATCTTTTTACTTCACGAGAATATCAATATTAATAATATTATTAATATTAATATCATGTAAATATATTCCTGCCTTATTTTCTGGCAATCACTTTGATATGGACTGAATATTTTCTTAGTAGATCAACATAATGAATTGACTTTATGTATGTTATTAGTAGAAAATGCAAGGGGACTGAAGAGCTTCATTTTCTTAGAAGAATTTGCAAATGCTAACACAAAACTAACGGTATGTTGACCTTTCGGTAGCATAAATTATGCTGGTATCCACAAAAATAGTTTTTCAGTTTTATCTTAGATTTTTGTATAAATTTGTCATCGCAGATGATTTCTTGTAAAGCGAAGTCCTTAACGTTGAAAGACGAGAAGTGACGCGAGTTCCATAACCTGATTGGCCAAGAAACCACGCGCTTGTTGCAATTAGGATTTCCAGAGTAGATGAAATAGACTTTTGCAAAGCCAAGGGAAAGATAATCATTTCTTGCGAAGATTAGTTTGATGTTCTTGATTTCGTGTCAGACTGTTCAAATTCATCAGGAAAACCAACAGTAGCTTTTAAATGCTCTTAAAAATTGCGGTGTGCTTCGCTTGTCAGACCAACCCATTTAAACTGCACATTAGGAGAAAAGAAAATTACTTACATTAACTTGGAATAAATCACATCTAAGTTACATTTTGTAAATTTTGTACAATTTGGTCTTTTCGTCTATCTTAATAACTGAGAGAGTATTTTCCTACTGTAACATAAACATTAGTAGTAGAACATAATTGAGCGGATGAAACAGTTAGTTTGTACACCCGCGAATTATACAAGGGATCACTGAAATTTCCACTATGGGAACTTCCGGTGGGGGACCCCCATATAAAATGGAGGGGTTCTCGTCGTACCTTTGAAAGGGTTAAAAAAAGTGGTTTCCGTACATCTTGGGGCGTTTAGCTTGCAGCACCTATGGTATTGATCCTAAAAAAGCTTGCGCCTGTTTAATGTGTAGTTCTAGAATTGGTACTTCTTAGGAACGAAAAAACTCAAGCTACGCCCATACAACAGAATCTTGGCACCTCCCAGGGATTCTTTTCAAAAAGTTCCCGACGAGCACCCACGTACATTTTATATAGGAGTTTCCCCTAGTATGGGAAGAAACTTGCCAGTTGTTCTTTCGTGTAACTTTTACTTGTCGCACATTACGGCTAACTGCAACAAAAATAAGTATATTGTGGAACACGTAGATAGAAACACACAATTTAAAAGAGATAATTCTCGTTTGCAGAGTTTAATACTTCGTTGAAAATATTTCTCTTTTAAGTTTTATGACTGCAAAGTTTCACACGAATTTAAAATGCTATGTAAATGACAAATAATAGTGATTGTTTAACTCTGTTTATGAACAGAAATTAAATTTGTCGGTGAGATTTGGAGCGTTTGATTAATGAAAAATGCTTAAGTCTGCATTGCTCTATAGAGCTTCTATTTATATTTAATAGAGTGCTAGTTTTTAAGATAATTACTTTAAGTAATAATAATTCCAGTGTTAATAATTCCTGTACCTTTCGATATAAAATGAACGACTGATTGAATGTCAGATGACCTTCAAGGAGAATAAAGAAAATAAAAAAAATAATAATTGAGAATTGATTTAAAATAAGGGCCTGAACAAACTGAAGAGGTGAACTAAAGTAACTCGGTCGTAATAGACCATTTTCGTATTGTCATCATTAGTGAAGCTAGCTTGAAACTGTCACTAATGCAGGGAATCTTTGTTTTCAAGTAAAAATGATTGTGAGCCTCGGTTACAAGCTACTGAGTTCCAGTCCAGTACTACGGATAAAGAATACTACAATAGCCTTCATTTGGCGCAGAAATGTGCTCGGATAATTTGTTCCGGGAAGAGAACAATTTTCCGAGATCGTAGCTTGTAGCTTTATTGTTTATTTGATTCTGCCTCCAAGAGTATTTCAACGCACTGGATGTCAAAGCGATAACCATTCCCCCAAGATGCAATGGGGCTATTCAGAGCCAATGTCCGAAATAACCAAACCAATAAAGCAAATGAACATAGCATCGATTGAAATCCCAACTGGCAGGAGGCACCAGTTGGCTATTACGAACGTGTCCGATCAGTTGTACTTGCGACTACTAAAAAAGCAACACCAGCCAGCGGTCAGTACGAAACTTGAACCCGTAACCTCCGGAATTCAATTCCGATGTTCTAGCCGCTAACCCTGCAATCGCTTTAACACAAGCCGTCACGTACCTACTTTCTAGTTGTACTATCACTAACCCCAGCACAAATATTTGTTTATTTTCTACCAGTTCGTATTTATATTATCGTATGCAGGAATAGGGATTAAATGGGGAGGGTTCGTAAGCTTTTTTAAAAAAAAATTAGCGGTTAATCATTGTGCTATAAGGCCTATTCTGGAACCTTAAGTCGCCTTAACTTTAATTAAGATTTAAGGCGACGTAGGTAAATTGGCAGAAAAAAACATTGCGACTTGGCGATTTAAGGCGATTTAAGGATTTGAGGCGACTTAATTTCATTCGAGTGATACAAACCTAGCTAAACCTAGCAACCGTCTCTCCATAAACTTTAAAATCATAAACAAAATCTCTTGCAATGAACCAATATTGTAGCAATCATTTGTTCACTTTACCATAATTCACATAAGTAACTATAGACTGAAATATCCAGACTTCAAACCATTTTTTTAAATACTATTTAAGACGATAGAATTACAACACTGAACGGTTACTATCATAAGACTATAAATAACAATAATTAAGGTAGCATGAATATTAGTGTAGATATCACAATAAAAGCTAACATTAAACAAAACTATTAAAATATATATTGACACAAAAATTCAACATTAATTAAGTCTGTTTACATGCATTTATTTTACCATGCTTCCCATATTATAAAGATGGTTATCTTGGTAGACTTATCTTCCATATATTTTTGGCATCTCCATCGTCAATTTGGCAAGGGGGTTAAGCAAATGGCGTGCCTTACCAAAGCTGCTCAGTCCTTTTCAGGGACCCAATCGATGTTCCGCTCTCCTGCCTCAGTCAGGTCCTTCGTAAGAACACCTCCTTTCAAAATTCACTAACTACTTTTCTGGCTCCAGGAAACTTTAACGATCATGTTTATATAGTGAATCGAATTTTTTTAGAAGGATTTATTACCACGATTGATCAGACCACAAATATGCCTTCCAAGCTTTCACTAGATTCCACCTGCCACATTACAGATGTCCAGAACGACATTTTCACGAAAATTCGAGTTGTCCTTCAAATCATCCAATTCAAATTTCAAAGATAATTAGCTTGGTGATTCGTTTTCTTTCTTGTTTTTTAGCAAACGCCTGTCGAAGTAAGCATGCTTGCGTCAATTTTGAGCTTTCAAAAATGTTTATATTTCAACGATTTATGTATTCTACGCTTTGTGAAACGCAGAGCATAAAGATAAGGAGAAGGTTAAGCGAGAAATACAACAATGAATGTTTGCATCGTTGTCAAAGAAGAATTGATGATCTCCTGATAGAATCGCGTAGCTAAATGTAAACCCGCGTTCTGATTGGCTATCGAAGAGAGGGTACTTAACGTGGAACTGCACTTGTGCATGAAGGAATATAGCTGACGTGAGTCGCGAGCAAAAATTGTTATTATCGTGAAAACAAAAATGCAACTCTTGAGAGAATTTACAGAAAATGAATGCCTGCCAAATTTTGAATTAAAATTTACATTTTTAGAAAATTTGAGGAAATTACTCATAATCAGACGGTACGAGAAAACGTATTGACATTGACTTTGATTGTTTGCGCACTGGCGCGGCTCACAAAATAGAGAACGTTTGGTTTTGCTAAGGTGGCCCAAGCTGCCCGACGAGTGAATTCCACGTTAACTTCACTTAAAAAACGTTTAACTTCACTTAAAAAACGCGATTCGTGTGATATCGGTCATGTTTTTGCGTGAAATTTTACGTGGAATTCACTCTTCAGGCAGTAAATTTTTCCATAAAAGAAGTCATATTTAGTCGACAGGGATTTAATCAGTGTTCCAAGCACGCAGTGTTTTAAGAGCACATATTATCTTTTACGAGTTCTAGCTGTGCTGTCATTTTCAGTGATATTTTTTTTTACTCTGCAATGGAAATAGAGGATATTACATGGCCGGGCGGGGATACGAATTTTATCTTCGAGTGGTGAAAGTATCTCTCACGAGTGAGCGAAGCGAAGAGTGAGAGATACTTTCAGCACGAGAAGATAAAATCCGTATCCCCAAGCGGCCATGTAATGTTCTGTTTATTTTATAGATACTGATGAAATTTCCACATAAAACACAACTTTTTTTATTCATT
>Ga0126337_10000915_pt1 | contig 16649 bp, 9 predicted proteins | sample DipCmetagenome_FD_92527 | JGI IMG/M metagenome (GOLD analysis project Ga0126337, IMG submission 92527) | Coral microbial communities from La Bocana,Puerto Morelos, Mexico - Diploria C A metagenome | ecosystem: Host-associated > Invertebrates > Cnidaria > Coral | place: La Bocana,Puerto Morelos... | reverse complement strand
TTGTCCCTGAGGGCTTAAAATGTGGGCCAACATCTCGCTGTATTTTTACTAGCCATTGCTGTCGAAGCCAGTTGATCATTCGGCAGGCCAAAAAATCCAACTCGATTCCCTTCTGGATCGACCATTCCCTTCTGCGTACAACCGGGTACACAACAATAAATATCCGATTTTGAACTCATATTGAGTTCAATTATTTTAAAATTGAACGAAAAAAATGAAACAAACGCTTTGTTCAATGAAAAATATCTTCAGCACTCTATAAAAACGCACAAATTCTCCCAAATCACTTGTTACACGAAAGTTGTTTATCGTAAAACGCCTCGTTTTCGTGACTAGGTACCAGTTTTTTACCGTGCGTCCGCCATTTATGAAATCGGTTTATTGAGTGCCACCTTCCCTCTCCCCCAGAAATCCTCATGGGCAAAACCAACTCCCAAACACTCCCCATAGATCTGGCCTCTCTGTGTCTCTAAAGTTTATCGCCTTTCTTTAAACGAACAACAACTAGTTCCTTTTTGATTGCATGGTTAACATGGCAAACCTTTATTTTACCACGCAGGCTACTGATCTCGTGTTCCGAGCCCCAGCGACCCTAACTGATACAGGCGAAGAGACAACATCATACCCAGAGTGTTCAATCCCCTTGACCAGCGGTAGGAAAACAAGAAAATATCCGATTTGAAGTCCAAAAACATAAGACGTCCGTTTGCAAATGATTGGTTTGCATCTTATTTAAGCAACAGAATACAGTTTGTCTCTTTGTTTGGTATAGTACTTATCCTCATTGCCAAACTGTTACATGTGGAGTACCACAGTGGTCAGTGCTTGGCCTTCTTTTCTTTCTATTTTTTATGTGCGAATCAGTATGCCTAAGTGCTCCAACATCTTAGAATTTCACCTTTTTGCTGATGATACAAACTTGTTTCTTAATAATCGTAACATTCTAAATTCAGAAATCACCTTAAATGTAGAACTAAAAAAATGTAAACCAGTGGTTATATGCTAACAAATCATCCTTGAACATCCGGAATAAACCAGCTTTGTGCTATTCGATTCTCCGCAATGAAGAATAGCTCCGACGTTGAATCTCAGTATCTGCAATAAATATGATAATCAAGTTATATATTTTGGACTCATGGATTCCAATTTGAAGTGGAAACCGTACTTACACGAATTGAGCTGAGAGCTGCGTCAATTAGGACGTTGTTGTTTTACTTCCGCTTTATTTCCATTGTTTTTGAAACCAATCAAACTCTAGCTTGTAACGGAAGTCTCGAGAGTTGCTCGTTGTATCAAACTTGCGCAGTAATTAAGTAACGAAGACTGAAGAAGAGAGGAACTAGGCTGGGAAATCGATCTGGTAATTGCCTTTTACGTTAAGTGTATACAGAATCAAGGCAAATTGATTTAACCCTTGATAGAATACTTTATATATATCTATATAAATCATGTGTCCATGAGTTCTGCATTGAGCCGCTGTTTCAGCAGAACACGCTCTGCCGTAAGCTTTAACTGAATATACAGCCAATTGAGTAAATAAGAAAGCGATTGGAATGTATACCAACTTCACGTACAGATAGTTCAAACGATAACAAAAGTCTTTGACCTTTTCCAAATACAAGTTGAGTAAGGAAACTTCAGCACATTGTCTTCTAAAAAGACGCCTGGAAAACATAGAAATTGAGTTGAATCCGTGAAAGCTGCGAGTTTCTCGGACAGGTGGGTGTTTTTGACTGACTAATCGTAATTTGTTCCGACTGAGGAAGACAGGCGTTTGATAGCCTTAGATTTATCTCCAAGCAATTAAGTGAGACCTCGAGGGTAATTTTTTTTTTAACACTACCATTAAAAATCAGTGACTGTCAAAATTGCATGACTTCAGCGCCTTTCAAACCTCGAGTTTGATTTTCTGTTTTTTATGTTTTAAAAAGTTGCAATACCGGTGTAAAATTGAAATGCTCATTTAATTTTCTTGAAATATGTATATTTAATTATTTATTGCTGTTGTCAGATGTTATCACGATTTCGCATCCCGTTACGAGAAATAGTGCGTGGCAGCAGCGTATCTAAGCTCTCAGTTTTCTTTGATATTTCGAGAATAATTAGTAAAACAAAAAAAACGCAATTTTAAAGCTACGTTGCGGGATCTGTTGTCGCCACTAATTACGCCAGCGGCCATCTGAAGTAGTCCAAAGATTGGGTAGAAACTGACGAGTTCAGGAAGAGCCCAAGGCCATCAAGTTCGTGTTTATTTCCAGTTTGCAGACAACAATCACAATTTACATCAAACGTTGAAAGAAAGGAAAGGATTTTATTATTTATTTTTGACACACGCAAGACATTTTGTATGCTTTCTGTACACTACCAAAAAAAAAAAAAAAACGTTCAATATAGATAACTAATTGATTGTATCTTGTATTTAAAAAAAGCAAAACCAAAAAGAGCATTTCGAAGCTACAGACACGAACATGGCTACTTACGTGGTCCATCGTTTCAGCCGTTTGTAGGAGCATGCTATTCAATATATTTATTGCGAAATAAAGGTAGACAATTTGCTAAGTCATTAGTGCTAAGACTCCAAACGGTGAAAAAAAAAGATAGCCCACCCACATGACGGAATCATGCTTCTTCATCTATATATCCTCATCGGGGTTATTTAAATAAAATCCAGACATGATCTTAAATTTGAACTGACACGCAACAAAAAAAATGTATGTATAGGTCATACAGGAAAGCAAAAAAAAAAAAAGCAAGTTAGGAAGGAAGACCAATTCAAACAATTATTAACTTCCGAGTTCTTCTTGAAGTTACTTTCTAAAAATATTTTATATACCACCGGTTGAGTTGAAGGCCCGTCCATACGAGGCCGAGGTACACACTAATCCGTCAACAAAATGGCACTTTTATACTGAAACGCTATTCAAACTAGAGGATTTAAAACACCGACTTAATCTTTTCGTGTGGAAAACATTTTGAAAACGAAGCTTTTCGAAAACGATAACGTTGCGATAATCAAGTCGATTTTCCTCAAGCACAAATCCAAAATAACTGGTGATTGTTGCGCTTTTGAATTTCATCGGCCTAGTGTGGAAGGAAAAAATTTGATGCGTTTTCAGAGTGGAGCCTCCGTTTTCAAATTTCGCTGTGGCGTAATTTGAAGAGGCCTAAAAAATAGCGACCTCACGTATCTCAAGGAAATACTATCAGTTCTTTAAAGATCTTTTGATATTCCGCACTAGGAGCCAGCTTTAAACAACAAAAAAAATAGCTAGGATCTTACTTCCTGCTCCTGCTAAAGAATATCCTAAAACCACATCAGTTGGGTCATTTTGGACCACGGAAACGGGAAAGTTCGCTTTAGTTGAGTTGCCCCCAAGCATATACGTTATTACTAGAAAAAATTTTTGGGAACAAATTAAATTGAAATGAAGCAAATTGAATCTTTTTTAACTTTAAGATAATATTTTTCAAAAATCAGTAATAAGGCGGCATTTTCTGAGCCCTGAGGGTATTCTGGTACGAGGAGATCTTCACGACTTTTTGATAAATCGAGATTTCGATATCGTGAGCTAAAATCTATCAGACACACTTTATGGGATTAAGGGTCGTCCTTTTTAATAAAGCCTAGGTTTGTTTTGTTTCGGCCTCTAATATGATATATATGTATGCCTATATTTTTTGTTATCGCAGAAAACGTATTTTCCACGAGTTGTCTCAGAGGAGTAGTTTCCATCAAGCATTCACCTGTTTTTAAGTGTCCTGTTGCAGCCTAATTTCCGATAATTTCATAGACTTCATCGAGATAGATAAATATTTGAATGATAAGTTGACAAAACAAGACAAAAATTGGTGGCGGTTACTTTAGACCACGCAGCAGGAAACAGAAAGTGAGTGATTGATCAAGAAAGGTATAAAACGTACGAAACGACAAAACAACAGACTGATAAAACGGCGGAACGCAGACAGAAGTCATTTGTGGGTCGAGCAGAAGACATGGATTTCAACACCACAAACGTAACTTTGTCAAACGCTACAAAAGGTTCCTCGCTTTTGAAAGGCGACGTGCACCGTGAGCTCATTTATAAACTTTACTTGACAAGAGGCATACTCGATATCTCGATGGCACTGATCACAGCCTTCTCCAACGGTCTCGTGGTTTTTCTTTTTTTGAAAGATCCAAAGAAATGTCTTCGCTCCTCGCCAACAAGCCTTCTTGTCGCTGCACTGGCTCTGGTAGATTTCCTAGTGGGGGGTGCCCTTGAGCCGACGGACGCTTATTATAATCTGTCGATAGTCCTTGGAAAGAAACCTGCTATACATAGAAAAGACTTGCAGAGTGCCGCAGCGTTTCTTCTCCTCTGCTCCATGCTTCTGTTTATGCTGATAACATTCGACCGACATACAGCAGTGTCGCGACCTATCCAGTACTGCCAAAGAATCACCAAGAAGCGAGTTTACTCAAGCGTTGTCTTTGTATGCATTTACTGTGCCTTGCTCATTTTCGTGATTCGGAAATGGGGAGAAGCGTTCAGAAATGAGATTTTCTGCGGTCACGTTGATTTAGTGTTGGTCATCACAACCACCCTCTTTTGCCATATTGTCTATTCAGTTCGACGGCAAACAAGCAAGATGAAACGGCTGAGTGTAAATTCAGACGACGTCTTTGTTGTCCAGGCGTCGGCGCGTGAGAGGAAGGTAACTTTGACACTCGCTTTTATGCTCGTGATCTTTCTTGCTTGTACCATGCCCTGGTTTCTGATGATGCAGATTTTTGACTACTGCAAAGTTTGCCAGAAAAATTGGTGGGTTATGAAGCTGTTGTTTATCTTGTTCCAAGCCAACTGCGCTTTCAATCCATTCTTGTGCACTCTCCGCCTGCCGCGTTACAAAGTGGCGCTGAAATGTGTTTTGGCGCGGTGCGCATTTTCGCGCCGTTTTTGTCCTTCTTCATCATGGCGATACAGACGAGCCTATCATCTGAAAAAACGGATTTCCAACTCTGGTAACCAGGGAAGTGAAAAAAAGGAGTCTTCCAGTTCGAGTTTTGTTTTAGCGCCCGTTTTGACTCAGTACCAACTAAAAAGCTAAAGAAACAATTAAACATTGTATAAATTAAATGTTAAGCATCGCACTTTAATTTCTGTAATGGTGTTATAGTTTGTATTAAGAAATTATATTTTGCTTCGTGGGAGTTGCCGTTTGAGGTGATCTGACTGACAGAAACCCTGGGCTCCTAACCAGATCAATTAGGCAAGCTAACATTTATTTTATCAAGTAATATCAAACTTGAAAATACTGCTGTAGTGCTAATTTGAATTCAAATCGAAGGAGATGACGATCTTATCTCAAATACGTTATTGTGGCTAGTTGTGATGACGTGCAACTCAATTCCACTATCTCGAAATCTTACGTACGGAAAATAAAAATACTTAGAAATGTCAGGAGGTTGAGATACACTATTTTTTATTATAAAATATTGTTTTGTGCCGAGGCTGAATATTCTAATTTTTTTTGTCGATTTTAGGCTGAATATATTCTTGTGAATACTCTCAGATTACAGGCGTATAACACACTTAACTTCTTGCAGAAACGTTGCAAAGAGGTAGTGCTGGTTTTGTCTAGTTTTGCCGTTTAGGGAAGAGAATATTAAATGCGGTTCAGTTAAAAGTGTGTAGTTGTATTGGATTAAGAAATTTTCTACGCATAAAATTATATTATTTTCCAATTCTCGGCCTCGGGTTAATTCTTAAAATTGTCTTAAATGTCTCAAATTTCAGCTTCGATGTCCTTATAAAACATATTTATAAAAATGAAAGATGTATATAACTTGATATAACTCGATAGTACGTGACTAAATATGTATCTATAAGCGAAAATGATTTGAGTTCAAGGTTGTACTGTTTTACTTTTATGAATACGTATCAAATTTTTTGGGGAAAAATTGAATCCATTGGACAAAATTATAATTGAAAGGCCAAAAGACGGTTGTGGCTTGCATGAAAAATAAATCTTGACCAACGGTTATGATTTTAACTTATTATTTTAATGAAAACGGAGACTATTGTTAAAAATAGCTACAAATATTAATTGCATGTATGCAGGGATTCCTGTTTCCGGATTTTAACAAAAATGTATTGTTACTTTTACAGAAACAATAAGTTGCTTTCACACGGTAGTTTATTTAAACAAAGTTTAATTCAAAGGAAACCACAAACTTAAACCAATCTCCTCAGTTCTACCATTTTTTTTGTCAACGATTACGATTTGGGTTAAATAATTTTACAATTATTTTAATTTTAGGTTTTTTTTTATTAAGTTTTGGTCTAAAGTACCAGACTGATAAGAAATTAGACAATTTTTACCAAAGGATGTTTTTTTTCATTGTTTCAATAGTAGCAAAAACTCTTTCAATGTAAGCATTAGCAGTCTGCTTAGTTCACATGAAATTCTGATTACTATTTACAGAATTTTGCTCTGTCCGACAGTCCACTTGTGTTTGTTGTTTAATGTAAGCGATCGAGGCCTTGAGAGCAAGGGCGGAACATGACAGCGACCTTGTCCAGTCCCCCACGGTTGTTATTTTGTTTGTAACTAGGCTCTCACCCTCGACGATTTAGAAAATCAGACTAACAGAATTCCAAGTTGATTTACATGAGGAAATTAGTGAAAAAAGGTTTCTTTTAAATAATGTCAGGTTGTGGTATGTTCGTGATTCGAAATTAAAACTCAATAAAAACATTGTATTGCGCATCCCTACTGCGCACTGCGAATGATTTTCGGGCCATTAGCCCACGCACATGAGGGCCTGCACGTACACAACATAGCAGATTTACTCGAGCATCCAAATTATGACCTCAAAAACTCGGCGAAGACAGGCCCCAAAACACGGTACGAATGTATCTAGGACAGTATGTGTATACGTGTACATTTTTTGGTTAGTATCAACGAGTCACCACGTACAGTTGATACAACTACTGCCCCAGCGGCTACGCACTGAAATGTATTTTATCAATTTCAAATTTTTATTAAGTTAAAACTCGAAATAAAAGAGAAAATGTGAAAAAGCTATAAAAAAAATAGAAGAGGTGCGATGTCGCCTCCAAGAAGCTATATTTCGATCATTTCTCAAGGTAACTAGGCAACCACAACAACAGTTTAAAGTTCGGAAAAAGTCTACTGGTTTGCTTTTGCTGTCCACTCCAGATCAGAGTAGCGAAGTTCGCTTTAGGGTTAGAGGATCGTGAAAACTCCACTAAAATCACTCCAGGCCACTAGTTCTTCTCTTTTTAAAGTTTGTCCTTAGGATCAGCAGGTAAATAATTTACACGTCATCACTTTCACAGTCGGTAATAATTATACAGGTGAACCTCATTTTCGTTTATTTTAACAATGCTACCTCTCCATAATGGCCAGCAAACTCTGTCTCTAGGGTGGCCGGTGTACAGACACGGTGTACAGACACAGTTTGACTGTAATTTACTTCTTTTCAATGTTTACATTATCGTCTTATAGCCGTTGCCAAGTAACTGATGACGTACTCTGGCGTCCAAAAATTGCTGGTGGGAACGAAATTCGATGCGCATTTCTGAAAAACAATTAACAATCTTAGATGTTGAAATGATTACACAAATATGCACAGATCTTTATCGGCAGCATCCAGGAAGATATTAGTTTCACAAAGTTTGCCGTTTCTATTAACCTTCATTCTAGGTCAAGCTAAAAATATTAGTTACACAAAACCAAACATTCTAGATGTAAACCACAATGGAAATTAAGTATTACTGGCGACATTCATCAAATATTGAAGTAATCAGCCTCCTATGAATAATGATAACGAATTACGAGCGGATAACAATAATTGAAATGTCTAGTATAGTTTCGAAATACGAATCCTTTAAACGATGAGCCAAACATTCAAATTCAATTGAACTTTGTGTTGTTCTAACGGCAATACAACAGATGAAATAACAAAAATCTTAATTCTTTTGTTTTGCTTTTTTCGTCATTGATTATGATATGGCCTCGGGGATTTCAGCAAAACCAAGCTAACTTCCTTCCCCCCTCACATTCAATACAGACATCAACCCTAGCCTAATGCCAAAGAAAATAGATTGTTCGAGATAACATTGTCTGTTATTAAAGAAAATTCTTATTTGTCTTGTACTTGACATTGCCTAATCAGCTGCTACTCTCAGAACAAATTAATACATAACTGAACTAAAGAGATCCGAAGAGATTTCCCTCGACCTTTTTGTTAAATTAAAGATTTAAGATGGAAAATTTGAGTATATGAACTGTACAAGATTTACATGACTAGCGACTATATCAGTGACACATAGAACTACATAATGATCTCTTTTCCTAAAATAAACTCTCAGTACGTGAGGCCACCGCTCATGGCAATTGTAAAACGACACCATTAATCCCTGATTGTCTAAAACCAGGTCCAAAGGACTACAATATTATTCACTATTATTATTTTTAATTTAGCTGTGAAAATCCTGCCAAATTAATTAAAAACACTGTCGCTAAATGAACCGCAACGATCGTGCGTGCTTGATCACTATTAGTTTTCGTCTTGAGAATTTCCGGTAAAACAGTCACGTAATTGTACTTGATTCCACTAGTTTCCACTTAAAAAATTATCTAAAAATTTTCGCCTGAGAATTCTTTCTATTGTGATGACAGAAAACGTAAATACACCTCCTGTAAGACAACTGAAATTGCGTAGCACTGAGTTCCCTTACCACGGCTTAGCTGCACGTTTCAGCACTATGCATGAGAAAGAATTTTTCCTGAAAATTATGAACGTTTGCTTGATTTTTCAACTTCATAGGCAGTTTTCCCGATGTTTTTTTGCAGTTTTGACCGATATATCATTTTAAGGTCCGTGGAAAAAATATACATCTCTTGACTCCGTGCAACACAATATTTCCGGGAAAAAAACTCTTCTCGCGGAAAGGTTTACAACTCAACCACAAACTATGTTCTTTAGTTTTTTAAGTGAGTCAGTTGCAAGACAGAAGGTAACTGCAAGTTACTTGAACTAGTTCCTTCTTTTCTGCTTGTGGGGATGTTAGATTCTGCCCGTCGTCTTTGTAAGTGATACGTTCCTCTTGTTGGCCATACTGCAGTGTAGAAACGGCGGGAAAATGTGCACCGCGATAAAACACATTTGAGAGCCAACTTGTACGGCGGCATGCGGAGAGTACACAAGAAAGGATTGAATGCGCAGTTGGCTTGAAACAAAATAAACAACAGCTTCATGACCCACCAGTTTTTCTGGCAAATTTTGCAGTAGCCAAAAATCTGCATCATCAGAAACCAGGGCATAGTACACGCGAGAAATACAACAAGCGTGATCGAAAGTGTCAACGTTATTTTGCGTTCGCGCATCGACGCTCGAGCAACGAACATATCATCCGCAGTAGTGCCAGAGTGTATACTCATCCTTCTTAAGTTGCCAGTATGTTTCCTAAGTTTGTAGACAATGTTACAGAAAAGGAAGGTGGTGACGATCACCACGACGTCAACATGAACGCAGAAAATCTCATTTCTGAAGTCTTCTCCCCATTGACGTATTGCAAAGATGAGCAAGGCACAGTAAATCCACACACAGATTACACAGATGTACACTCTTTTCTTGGTGATTCTTTGGCAGTACTGGATAGGCCGCGACACTGCTGTATGTCGGTCGAACGTTATCAGCATAAACAGAAGCATGGAGCAGAGGAGAAGAAACGCCGCGGCACTCTGGAGGTCTTTTCTTGGTATAGACTGCTTCCTTCCGAAAGCCACAGAAAGATGGAAGTAAGCATCTGTCGGTTCCAGGGCACTCCCTACCAGGAAATCTACCAAAGCCAGGCTAGCGACAAGAAGGCTTGTTGGCAATGAGCGAAGACATTTCTTTGGGTCTTTCACAAACAGAAAAATCACGAGACCGTTGGAGAAGGCTGTGATCAACGCCATTGGAATAGATAGTATACCTCTCGTCAAGAAAACTCTGTAAATGAGCTCAAGTTGCCCGCCGCCTTTCAAAAGCGAAGAAGTTTTTGTAGCGTTTATAAAATTCGAGTTCGTAACGTTTAAATCCATGCGATCGCGATGTGTCTTTAGTTTGGGTTTATCTTATTTGTGATCATCCTTTTCCATGTTGCCTCTTCAATTTAGAAACTCTTAAGATCTTGAATACGTTATTTGGCGATGCTTTTGATTCATAGAAGTCTGTTTTTTCACGAGTGAAGACAGACCAACAGTTGCAACGTTATTACTAAGCGTTTGACCGTGCGTGATGCAGTTTGGTCGAATCTAAATTGCGTTCAACCGTGCGACATTCGATATTGTTTCTTGCCTGACGAAATCCAATCCCTGCACTTGCCCTTGACCGGGTGAAATTTTTTCGTTATCCTGACACCATTTTTTACATGAACTTGAATCACGACGACGATCGACGCCAACGAAAACGTCACCAAACAATAGGTTTAATGAGCAGAATAATAGTTCTGCACGTGCGTTTAATATCCTGGTACATTTCTTAGCCCTCTTCTGCAAAACAACAACGTGAAATGACCAATTAAATGAACCGCAATTATTACTTCTCGTGTCTTAATTCCATTGGAATTGAACGCTGTCATTGCATATTTAACCCGAGTAAGATTTTAGACTTATAGACGTACTGAAAAGAACTACATTCGAAGGCAAAATATAAATCCATATTTCACAAGGCGTCGTCATCGGCGTCGCCATCGTCATTATGCTAAAACAGAACGCGGGAAATAAGACAATACGCACACTAACACCAATTCTATGTCCGTTTGAGTTGTTCATCGCCATGGTAGTTGTTTTTTTTATCGAGATTCAAATATAAAGAGGAATGGCTTATGGCCTTTGTCAGCCTCATACGTTACAAGTTATCAAAGATATCTTAGTGAAATATATCTCGTGACCAAACAAGAGAAAGAACAGGGTTTCTATCTTCAAAATCAGGGCTCGTCACGGAAGTGGCTACTTCACTAACTAATTAGGTATCATTTATAAGTTCCTAATCCGCTTTGATCTTGTTCAGCCATAATCATCAATTGCTATTTTCGATTGTTTATGACTTCGGTGTTTGGCCAGCTCTCATGTGCCTTGAAAGAACCCTTCTACAAGATTCTCTCCGACAACAGTAATTAAACTAACCAACGAGACAAGGAAAGTCTGGTGTTAAAACGTAGCTCAGCCACTAACTTTATTTATTTTAAACCTTCAGAGCGTTCAAAACACAAAACGTTTGCGTGTCAAGGTCGAAGATGAACTAAAATTCAGTCCGGCTTTTATACTCGTGCTTTTTGAAACTTTGTTCTATTTCTAATTTTTATTTTTTATGGGGAGATAAAGCAAGTGTTTACCTTGAAATACAAAAATTGGAAGAAATAAAAAACAATTCCAGCTGCATGTAACTAACTTTGCATTAGCAGCACACAATTGCACAATTATTAATTTCTTAAAGGTAACTTCAAAACTACAAAGTGTAGTGGCAATTTCAGAATAACAACCCGTTTTTGATCAGCCCGTTATTGTGACCATATGGTTTAAATTGCCCTACTAAGGTATTGCACATCAACTTATACGCATATTCTCATCAAATTCTCCCAACTAACACTGAAAGATGGTAGAATTACAAGGAAACCGCCAAGGAGAATTCATATTTTGAGCTGCTTCCGGTGACGAAAAGCGTAAACATCGTATATCCGAGGCAAGGTGTTCAAGACGAAAGCCACATTCTTGACTATCAATTCTCTTTAAAGCTCCTAAACATGAAGAGAACATAAAATTGCTGAGGCACCCGGGCAATAACGTGGACTGTTCAATCTCTGTTATAATCAGTCTACAGTGGTTGTCTAGCGTCAATCAATCTCCATGTCGGGATCTTGCGCTCCTTGTTGTTCACTAGTTTCTTCCGCATTTCCTCCATCTTGATCCATTTTTTCCTCGTTGGTCGAGTCCCCGGCGCCATCTTGCGCCTTCTCTTCCTCCTTTGGGGGTGGGGGTGGTTCGGCTTTTGGTTTTGGTTTCGGTTTGTTTAAAATCGTATAACAAGTGTCTTCCAATAGCTGCGAAAACAAAGAATCGAAATCAGAATTAAAAAGTGAAACTATCGATTGCTTATGTTTTCACATATCGTGTTGCAATAGCCCTTCAGGCCTGATGACATTTCACCACAAAACCTCGCTTTGAAATACACACTGCAAATTTAATGGTGGAAAAATCCCCGAAGCAGCAATTGTAAAAAGAATACCCTCGTGAAACAACACGAAGATGCCAGAAAAATTTAGGTATGACGTAATCATGTCTGATCATGCATCACACCTCCAAAGAATTGACTGCGGCCTATCTCCCCCTGCCCTACCCCCACCTACACTAAGGTGTTGTGATGGCCACTACCCGATATAATTCATAGTTATTAGGGGGAATGGTGAAAACATTAAAGAAACAAACAACAAGGCTACGATTTATGTTGAAGGCTCATAGACAAAGAATGAATAAGATATAAATCGCAGTGCTTCTATTAGTTAGTTATATGAGCACATGTAAAACTACCTGTTGTATTTTACCACGTTTTGCACAGGATCAACCCACAAAATGGCCAACAAAAGCACACAACAAAGAACTTTGCTAGGTTACATAATCACTTCCCTCTATTGCTTTGTCAAAATGAACTGTCTCGAATTTGTTTGGCGACGACTGAGCGACTGAGGGTGAAAACGAAATAACAGAGTTAAAGTACGAATATGGCGGCGAGTATTACCTTTTTCTCTGAGAGGATAACAGAAGCATAGACAGCAGGATCTTCGTGAGCAGCAAGCTTGTTCTGTGCACTCCATTTACTGTTCAGCCATTCTTCCTTAGTTTTCACAGCTTCTGCGACCTTTTTGATTTCTTCTTCATCAATATGATCGTACTTTTCATCCTGTTAAGTGAAATGAAAACGAAAGTTAGAGATTCACTTTCAGAAAATATTTTTCCTCCCTCCCCTCAACCCAGCAGCTAAACTACTCAGCTTAAGTGCGCTTTCGCGCGCTTGATTTCCCCCCCCCCCCGCTAGACAAAAGGGCCATGTTTTACCACGCTAGACAAAAGCTTCATGTTTTCCCGTGCTAGACAACAGCTCCATGTTTTCTCGCGCTAGACAACCGAACCATGTTTTCCAACGCTAGACAACAGCTCCATGTTTTACACGAGAAAACAGCTACATTTTTACCGGTGGTTAACATCAGTTGCATGGTTTCCTGCGCTTGACATCAGCTGCATGTTTTCCCGCGCTTGACATCAGCTGCATGTTTTCCCGTGCTTGACATCAGCTGCATGTTTTTCCGCGTTAGACAACAGCACCATGTTCTCCCGCGCTTTATATCTGTTGCCTTTTTTAACCGCGCTAGACAACAGCTGAATGTTTTCCCGCGCTTGTCACTACTACCGTGTTTGCTGCACTATTTCATTGCTACAAAAAAAACGTATTCTACATACTCTCGCCAGTCAAGAGGTCGTTTTCAAGTTTGTGTGAGACCAAAGGCACTAAGTGATTGGTTTGCGTTAGTTTTGCCGTGCTGTTTTAATCGAGGAGGAGGCTGTGTGGTTAGGGCGCTGGACTTGCAATCCGGAGGTCCCGGGTTCAAATCCTACTCCCTGCCACTGGATAGATTTGTCTTCGGTAGTTCCGAATTCAACTCCACCACGCTTTGTAAATAGCCAGCTGGTCTGCCTCCTACCAGTTGGGATTCTTAACAAATTTCTGTTCTATTTGTAATATTTGTTTGCTTATTTACAGTGTCCACAATTAGTACAATTGTGCTAAATACTCTGACACTTAGATAAAGTGATTTACTTTTGTTTTTTTACTTTTCGAGTTGAGTGGCTTATTGCAGTTTGGTACCGTGCACCACTGGATACATGAATGGAATGCAGGCCAATATTTGTACAGCGAACCACAGCATTAAAAGATCTCACCTTCTGTTCGCAGAGCTTAAGGACTTTTGTAATCTGCTGTATACTCTTTCCAAGTTCTTCGAATGCCGCTGGTCTTTTAACAAATTCTGTGTATCTCGTCTCTACTGGATCTCCTACTTTCTACACGAGAAAAACACAACTGAGTAAGTTGGAGCATAAATTAGAAAAAAAATTAAAATTTATTGTATAATTGTGGGGGAACTCTTTTCCCCTTATCTATACCTAAAGAAAGTTTCACAGAACGTCTATCTTGTGATTCAGGCTAACAGCTTCAATAAGTTCTACAGTCACAGTGCTGTTGATCACCGCAGGGGGGGTTAGTAGGTAGTTTATAAAAAGCACAACAGCAACAGCAACGTCGGTTAAGGCTGTATTTCACGCTCTGTTACATATGTACTTTCCACATAGTTTGACAAGAGAAACAAACTAAGTGACTTTAGTGTACCGCGAGATTCGTATGTAGGTAAGATATGAAGTCATATTTTAATTGACGTTGTCCTTGGCGTGGTCCTAAGCTCCCAAGTGAAAACACTGTGGGACTGCGATACGACCATCATCGCTTCCCTTGAGACGAAAATCTCGCTTCTCGTTGTGTGGCTTACCTTTCTCAAATCCAGAAAAACTGAAAATAAACATATCAGATATATCGCATATTGTAATACCTTCAATGCTGCCAATTTGTCTTGGTAAACTTTTTTGGACTGATTTTCCCCATCTTCATACAGCCATTCTTCTGTTTCCTCAAGTAAGGTTGAGAATTTTTCTTTTGCCTATGAAAGGTAACAAGCAGGCGATAAGCAAATGGAGGTCCTCAGTCCTTACATTGTAGTACTGCTTGTTGCGCTACACAGGGTGGTTGTAATGTATGGTGTACCTGAGGTAGTACTCATTAGTGAGGGTAAATAAAATAAGACAAAACAAAACAAAATAAATAACTTTATTAACGTCTCAAAATTCTAGCCCACTGTAAAACAGTAAGCTAATTGGGAATACCTATACTGATAGGAATTATAAAATCCTAAACGTAAAAAGATGAATTCTAAGTAAACAAGACATAGTTGATTAGAGTACGAAAGACAAAAAAAACCCTCGCGCCACTTATTCTTCCAGTCAGAAATATAAAGCCTACACCAATCGTGACGCGCTCGCACACGTTTCCCGCGCTTCGCGTCATCCACATGTGTTACTTCGAGTTTTGATTGGTTCACTGTAGTGTGATTGATAGGGTGATTACTTTCGTTTTGATTGTACGACGCGTAATTGAAAACCTCTCAAGGCAGTAAATTCTTTCCTTTTTTTATGAAGTAACATAGGTTCCAGACTTCTTAGTCCTACGTTCCTTCGCACTGATTCTACACTCTCACAGACATGTATTGTACAAGTTGATCACATTTAGTAGAAAATGGAACTGACCTTCTCAGTGATGAATTTCTCCAACTCGCCATCAAGTTTTCCTCTCATGTCATAGACATAAGACTCTACAGCGTTCTTTGCTATTCCTTTCTCTTTTTCTAGGCGGTCTTGTAAAACCATTTGACACTGCAATAGAAGTACATTCACGCGGAATTTTCAAAAATCCTTAACTCTACCCCACCCTGCAGGCTGGCTTTGCGTTTGGTTTTATGGTTGCTTTGTGTTAGCTTTACGGACTAGCAGGGGAGGGGAGGGGAAGGGAGGTCTACGGGTACGAGAGTACAGCCTTTCTCCTTGGGGCTGTGCTGCTTGCAAAACGTTTCTCGAAGCTTTGAAACTTGTGCTCATTTCTTGTCAATCTGACATAACTAAAAGAAAATAAATTCAGCACACATGTACATGTAAATTTTTGACGAGCTAAACAGTCAGAGAAATTTCAACTAAAAAAATAGACATTTCCTTGTGCCCAATTCCTAGCTTTAACCTCTAAGTTCTACTAATGTCAATGAATCTTTTCAATTCTGAGCAATATAGCATAAACGTTGGGAAAACTACGGTTGAGGATAATTAAAACTGGAGAGGTTGCATTGCAACAGGAACAAAATACCAAACTGCTACAAGTCCCTCTCTTCGCGTAATCCGTCGAGTGTGAGACACAAGAAGAGACACAACGAAAGGTACTTTGTTTTACATCACATCTGATGGACTAGAAAAAAGGGGGTTACTCAAAACAGCTAAAGTCCAGCAAACTAGCGCTTGAAACAAGTGACAGGCACCACAGACCTCCCTCTCTATTGCGTCCTGAAGCTGATCGTGTGTCAATCCAGGAACTGATGTTTCAACACGTAGTTCAACTGTTTTAACTTGCGGCTTCTTTTTCTTTGCAGGAGCACCGTTATCCTTTTTGCTTTTGCTTTCCTTGGCATTTTTTGCTTCACTCTCCTTGCTGTTTGAATCATTTTTATCTTTTGATTCGGATGACTGCAGAAAATGAGCACACATATTGAGTTAGAATGCAGTGCAATGCTAGATCTCAAGCTCCAAATGTCCTAGAACATTCCTGGTGCCAAGTTTGAAACTGCTTCAGTATTTCTAGAGATATTCTTTATTCAGTATTTTACGGTTTTAATAAGCCATTTCCGAGTTCGCTCGAGCCTCTATTTCAAAGCGAGTCTAAGTGCGAAGTCTTTGAAATGAAAATGAGTTTTCATTCATATGGAAAGCAGAACTAATTACCATCACAAAAC
>Ga0126337_10000912_pt1 | contig 16671 bp, 9 predicted proteins | sample DipCmetagenome_FD_92527 | JGI IMG/M metagenome (GOLD analysis project Ga0126337, IMG submission 92527) | Coral microbial communities from La Bocana,Puerto Morelos, Mexico - Diploria C A metagenome | ecosystem: Host-associated > Invertebrates > Cnidaria > Coral | place: La Bocana,Puerto Morelos... | reverse complement strand
TTTGCTCAAAATCGACTAAGACTCGATTCTTGGCAGTGATAAGTCTAAGGTACTTTTTCCCAAAGGCTTGTTGGGCATTTGTCCTTAGATCTTGCATCTTGGCGGAAGGCAGGAGCGAGAGAAGTTCAGCATGCCCATTTGGCAAAACTACATTTATCTTCAGCATCCAACTGACGATTATTCACAGCATCAGCAATGATACTTCACACTTTGAGCCCAAGCTATGCAAGACTACATGATCAAACAAAAGTGGGGAACAGAAAACCCTAGCTCAAACCCGACTCAATGTCTGAAATCAAGACCTACCAGAGAGCCCTTGGTTGGCAACTGAAAGGGTTGAACACAGAGCTCGGAACTTAAAATTAACCTGAGTGAAAAGATCAACCTTCGCCAGAATAATTTGTGCCACTGTTTTTTTTTCCGGGGTAACACACTTAGGTGTGGTAGGCTCTGCTTGACTCTGGGATAACTTTTGCAGCTTTATGTGATTTACATGTTTTACATCCATGAGGCGTTGAGAAGATCTGTCATATGCTAAACTTGTAAAATTTTGATGAGTAATTGCCAGCCATCTGAAAAACTATTTCCTCAACATGGATATCAAATGTTTCTTCGTTCATTTTTTTACAGGGTTTTTCACAAATTTCCCCAACAAAACATCTTTTTGCGAGTCACCATCACCGGACCAGTGAAAATCCCTTTGACCCCCTTAAACAACTCCCACAAGAATTTGGGTCCAAGGCAGCATGGGTCCCATGGTATGGGTCCCGCGTATCACCTCCAAGGATGACCATCCCAGGACTTGATTCAATCGTCAACTAGTGGGTGATCGGTTGGAAACGTCCCCAATTGTTGGTGTTGTTTGGACCCTGGACCCCTTCCAAATGGACGGGTCTTTAAACAGCATATCAGCAGTTGGTTACTTACTACTTGGTCCTGACTCAGCCGTCTCGGACGGCTAAAATAGAAGTTCAAAACGTCATTCTTCCTATCAAATACTGTTGATGCTTCAGAAATCCGGCGATCACCAGTTGACAAAAAGATACTTTATCCCCATTACTTTCTGGAACCATCAAGAGTTGAGTATGTAATCCCCAAAGAGTGGGATGTCAGGTGATCAGCTGAGTCAGCTGAGGGATGACCGGATCTCCCAGGGCCCCTGGGTGTGCCGCACCAAAGTTGGAGATGAAACCAGGCCTGGAGTCCCTGGTTTCATGGAACTGAAATTGATGGAACCAGGCGGATATATCCACTTAGGATGTCCCTGTACCCGGCTACAGGGGGTGTTTTCACCACGCCATTTTTTAATAGAACAAAACCCTACAAAAACGGGATTTTCCCGTAACCATGGCACCGTCCGAAAAACTGCAGCAGATCCTCCAAGTACGTACGCAAAGCGTGTGTGCAACGATTTTGGACTCTGATTTGCTTAATTTAGAAGATGTTTAGGAACAAAAGTTCCAAACAGTACCTAGTTGGTGGTTTCAACCCATCTGAAAAATATTAGTCAAATTGAATAATTTGCCCAAGTAGGAGTGAACATATAAAATATTTGAAACCACCACCTAGATACTCTGACAAAAAAAGGCGATGAAATTCATGCCGATGAAAAAATGATGGGATCGAATCCGTAAAAAATCACCAAGCAAACAAACACAACTGGAGGGATTGAACATCTTTTGGGTTGGTATCCCTGGGATGCCATTTGACCAGGGGATCCCCGAAAAATCTCCCTGAAACCAACGGTTGGTACAACTTTCCTAACACTTGTATTAAAAGAAAAAGGTGTCAGGTCCGGTCCAAGAAAATTCACCGTAATATAGAAATATCAGCAAGAACTCAGTGTATATTAATTTGATTTGCGTATTTTTGGGTGGCTGGAAAAAATAAAAACATATTCCCAAATGGTGATGAATCCCATTGGATCGAATCTGTAAAAAACAATCACTTTCCACTTTCCCATATTGCGCTGCCTGGGACGAGTCGCAGCCAGCCCATTGTAAGCGGCTTAAAAGCCCAGAGGACCTGGGAGAACATTCAATGGGGATTGCTCAGCTGATTGCTTAGCAACCGGGAGCGAATCCAAACTTCGACCATCTCTTGTAGCTGCACGTGAAAGCTTCGATGACACCCATTGTTCTACCATTTGCAGTCTTTCCATTGACCACACACACCACACCGAGGAAGTATGAAGGGCAAAAACATTGGATGCCGGTCTGGTCACCTGCTGCTGTATGTGAATATCATTGTGATGCAAAAAACTTTTGACCAACTTCACAAACCATGCACACCTCTTCCGGAATTGAAAGGGACGAGCCTTAAGTATGACTCTAATCGCAGGATCTTGCCACCCACCATCAAAGTACGGCCCTGGTTCCCCCGTTCGCAGTTGGAAATCGACAAACATTTGATACCATGCAATCCATTGAGGTTGCGCCGATTCCACCTGAGCCAACTGTTGCGCCTCATCAAACCACGCACCAACTAATGCTGTCAGTCGATGTCCAAATTTCTGCGACACCTGGGACGGCACCATGCACTGAACAGACAGAGGCCTCCACTCCTGGAGGCCTGCAGATGTTTTCAGTGGTGCTGCCGGTCCAGGTGTCACGTCACCATCTTTGGGCTCGGCTGCAGCTTCAATTGCATCACGGACCAACACACGTTTACTAACATCCAAAATCAAGCGTTGAATGGCCTTGTTAACATGCTGCACACAATCTACTGCTTCAACATGCTTTCGATGAAGCGTCCAGAATGATTCAGGCCTACACAAGTTAGCTAGGCAAGCTGCACGATCTGCTAAGGAATTGTGGAGGAAAGCCCAGTTTTCTAACGGTGTAGATGCCTGCTGGATAGACTGATGTGCTGCTACTTTTGTGATTTGACAATTTTCAGGAGACAATTTCTCAACCATTGCAACAATTTGTTCCCACAAATTAGAGTGGTTCACATTAGGTGCCGGCTTCCATGTGCCCCCCAAAAGACCTTGGAGTTTTGTGACAACCCCTTGGCAATCAGTCCACAATCTTATCTTACACTTGGATCCAGTCGCCCATGCAAGTGCCTGAGAAACTGCAAAGAGCTCAGCACGAAACGCTGATTGGAGGATACCAGGGAGTGCACCAGCTGCTATAACTTCACTCTCTTGAAGGTGAAGTGCAGGATGGGCTCTACAACATGACCACGAAGCGAAACGTACATTTTCACGAGTTGGCATGAAACAACTTCCATCTGTGAAGACATCAACCCACCCATGCATATCCGCCCACGCCGGTTTGAAAGGCTGAGGAGGACCGACATCGAGGGAATTGAGATAACGCCACCATTCATCTTGCGTCTCACTCTGAAGGGCCCAGCCGGCTTGAGTTGCACAGGCAGGCAGTGTTTCTGCAAGTTCAACAAACCCTTCTGGTAAAAAGGATCGTTCTGCTCCAAAAGCAGGACATTTCCAGAAACGGTGTTTCCTGGAGTCCACCGCACCGCAAAACTTGCAAAGGTTACAACCTGTGTCGTTGAAGTAGCATAGAACATCATTCGTGAATGCGGCTCCATTGAGGGCTTTACGATACAATCCTTGTTCAGGCAAGGGAAGCAACGAAAGAAACCTCCTAGTGCTCTTCGGATCAGCACATCGGAGCCCTTGGAAACAGGGACGAGCTTCCATTTTTGCTGCCACCACATACTGCCAACTTTTCTCAAGACGGGTCAACAACTCTGGCATGGAAATGGCAAAGAGTGAAAACTTGCCCCAGGAATCTTCAACAACCATACCTGGATGGATGGTCCATCCAACATATTGAAGACGATGCACAAGTGCGATGGTTGGTCCACCAGATGGCAGACAGCTAGGAGCACCAACAGCTAGGTCACAAAGCATGCTGATCTGAGCTTCATTTTGACACAAACGAGTGCATCGAATTGTTTCTTTTACTGCCCAGTATTGAGGGTCTGCCTCAGGGCTTTCCACAAGACCAAGGTGAACCCACGAACTGCAGCCTGATCCATCTGAATCTAAGCCACGCATGGCTCCAGCCCTCAACGAACGAAAGACCGTGGGACCAACATTTGTGGCCGAAACACCATGGAGTCCTTTTGGCCATGCTGCACGACTGAGGACACGAACTTTAAGAAAGTATGGACTTAGTGACATCCGAAGACGTTGCCACATCTGCTTTAAGTCCCTGATGCGATCATGTATCACTTTGGCTCCATGTGACTTTGTATATTGCATTTGTGCTCCTAGACTTTTTGCCTGTCGTCTGGTTGAAATGTGATGAAGCTTAAGGTGCCGACGCCCTTTGGGATCCGTGCTCCAAGCATATGTTTTTTGTTTGTCAAGCAGCAAATCAACACGAGTGGTGAATGTTTCAAGCGAATGCATAACATGCATCGTCTGTTCAACATGTGATGTCAAAATCTGCCAGTCATCTACATACGACATTGGCATGCAACCAGGACATTGTGCCTGCATCCAGTGATGATACAACAAGTTAATCAATGCCATACCAAGGCATGACATGGAACAACCTTCCGGACAACCTGTTACACTAGACACAGCTGGCCCCAAGCTTTCTCTGATCTGGAATCGCCTGAGAATGGAGCGAAGAGCCCCCGACCACCCACACAAGACATGGTGCGGCACTCCTAAGCTTAGCCCTGCTGCCATCACAACTTCCCTCGGAAGATGATTGAACGTTTTTGAATGTCAGCTGACACTCCTGATATGTGATTTCCTGACACATGTGCCATCTCGATGAACCATTGAACTTGAGTCCATAGCTGCATTGCATGACAACCTGGACGATTACCCAGCAGCCATGCAGGGCATTGATTATCAATGGCACGCAGAATCTGTTTCGCTCTGATGCTGCCCCAAAGTCTATACAGCTGTGACAGTATGGTTATCGGCCTAAACTGCTGGACACAGGTGGGAGACTCCGTCTTTGCTAACGATGCCACCTTACCAGTGATAAGCTGTATGGGCCAGTCTCCTGTCTCTTCTGCTCTGCGAAAGATGTTGCAACATTCTTGAATGACCTGTGGCGGCATCTGCTTGAGATCTTGCAAACTGACACCATCTAAGCCAGAGGCACTTCTAAGTTTCTTCTTGGAAATCTCTTTACGAAGGTCAACTGGGGTGATTTCTCCTAACTGCATTTGCATGCGTGGCAAAGTTGCCTGTGCAAACGAAACAATCTGTTGCCATTGATCTGGTATGACTTTCTCATGCCTATTCCAACGTTTAGACCACTCATCTTCAAATTCCTTGAACATTTCTTGGAGAGTGCCAACAAAACGGTGCTGTGTGAGCATGGTATTCACCTTGATGCCCTCTACAGTGGTGAGGAATACCCATTCATTTTCAACATGAACTATGTCATACGATTTACCTGCAATCATGCAAGGTTTATCCACATCCAAGGACAAGTGATCCGAAAGTGTTACACAGGCATCTTCAGAATTAATCTCAACAATCTGTGCATGATTACTGTTCAGCAGAATGTCGACACGGTCTGGCGAGACTTTTTTGACATCTTGAAAGATGAGATTGGTAGATTCTTCTCTCTTCTTGATGGCATGTGCACGACGAGCTTTATTCAACTTTTGCTCCAAGGTTCGAACAACTAGTAAGAACGTTTGATAGACAGCTTCAGCACAAACATAGTCAGGAGCAACTAGTGGAATGTGAGCAGGTGCACCATATCAAGCAAAACATCACTCTGAGTACACCACCATGTTCGGAAATCTACCCCAAAGCCTTTTGCACACAAGACACTTCTCCACAACTGTGCTCCATGGGCATTGCCATCATCCTGCTTACGAACTTTACTGTGCCTACAATATGCTTGCAACCTCCGCAACTGCCGAAACCAAAGTGCATGTTGGACGGACTGTCCATGAAACAATGGCACTATGTCACCTGGTCGACCCTTCTTAAGGAGCCCAACACCGGGACTTCCTGACTTAACCACTGTATCCAAGGTCTGACCACGTCCAAACGCTTTAGCAGATACTAAGGGAGGTGTAGCTTCCGACACATGAGAAGCTGCAGCATGATGGGTTTGCAAGTGACACCATGCTTCTGCTTCAGTTTGCTGCCATAATTTTGCATATGTCTCAGTGGGATCGGAATTACTGAAGTCAACGTCTGGTGCAAATGATGATTGATCAAAGTTTTTGGGCCAAGGAAAATTTTCAGGGGTCTTCCATGCAAAACGAATCACTTGCTTCGGACCTCCTTGGAAAACCCCAGCCAGCACACTATGATCAGCCCAAATGTCATCTGTAATTTTGACATCAATGAGAAGATCCCTAAGCTCTGGTGAAATGAAGAAAAAATCTTTCCTGGACACACCTTTACATGTTGGACGTGTACGCCATCCCCATCTCTCTTCTGCAATGGTCTGGAGTTGAAATCCATATTGGCTGAGAGTCTGGAATGCATCCAAAGATCCGTGCTGGAAATTCCAATCTCCTGCTACAAATCTAAGGCCACGAACATTTGTCACTGCTTCAATTACTTCCTGCAACAAAATCTCATTATGCTCTTTCGCATATGGATGAGAAATTCCCGGTGGCTCTCCATACACTACACCACCTGTTATCCACATATCATGGCACAATGTTGCTGTCACTTGTACCCTCGAAGTTTGAAAGATGTCATGCTTCCACACTACAGGTACTGGCCTCGTTGGATGCTTGCTGAGAACTGCAACACCAGTCCATGCACCTGAATGTTCTGATTGCGGCCTGAGAGGTGCTGGATAACCTCCAACACAATACGAGAAAGGGCTCTGTGAGGTTTTGAGCCCACCACGGAACGAATGAAGTGCTCTGCTAGACAGATGAGTTTCCGTAACTGCCGACAGATCTCCTTCAGAAAGGTGTTCATTGATCACCTGTTGTTTGCCATTCAACCCGCTGGGATTGAAGGTACCCAAAGTCCACACAGGAGGAGCTGAACTGTTCGGCCCCGGATTGTGTGCTTCCCCACAATGCATGAGACACAAAAGGATGAGAGCAATACGATGTTTGAGCAACAAGCCCACGCCACTTTTACCCAAAGACACCGCTTGGCACCCTTTGCACCAACCAAAGTAACGAGCTTGTAGTCCCTTACAAGCCACACCCCAACGATTGTAAACAAAGAACATTAACTTTCGGCCTATGCGAAAAGTTACTTCACAAAATTGGCTGCAAATGAAAACTCGCAACCACCAAAGCCAAAATGCAATCAATCCATATGCCACGGACTGACGTGTACAATGCAGCGTTTCCCCACACTGCCAAAACTTCGCTCTTCGGCCACAGACCATTCTGACGACTCCTTTCTCTTTCAGCAAGTTGGAACAGCAGCGGTCAGACTGACATGCGTCCTTCCCACATCCAGAGTCCAGAGAAGTCAGATGATCTTTTCCTCGGCCTAGTCATTCTCCATCATCAGATCTGGGGCGCTTGCTCAACAAAGTTCTGATTTGGGTCATCTGAGCTTCAAACATCTGCTGCATACTTTGTTGTTGCGACGCCAACTGATTGGAAACCTGCTGCCCTTGTGCATTGAGTTGCCCCTGGAGTTGGGACAATTGCGCACTTTGTTGCACATGCTGATCATTCACCGTGACTTCAAGTTGTTGTTGTTTATGCATCAAGGACTGCACCTGCTTCTCAAGGAATTCAACTCTATCTGGGACATCATCTTGCTCCATTGAAACAACAGGTTGAGCTGGTATACGTGCCAGGACTGCTTGTTCAATCTTGGATTCAAGTTGCTTAAGAGATTCAGATGCATCAGGAACTCCTGCAATTTGTTGAACCGGTTTCTGAGGCTGAAATGACTGCCAAGGGTCTTGTACCGTCCAAGGATCATGTTGACCTTGTTTCTTCAAGGCATTACCACACAAGGTGAGTGTTGATGAGGTAGCGATTGGCTTCCTAAGATCACCCTTTTCTTCCACTGGAGTCTTGACTGTGGCAATTACCATCTCACCATGACCCGTCGTGATGATGTTGGTTGGAGGATGTTCCGTTGCAAACACTGACCAAACATTCCCACGACCACCATCAATGGCACCCGTTGGTTGCACAGGTTTTGCTTCCCGCCCCACGGCCTTCAGAATCTTACTCAACGACTTCCGATCTGTCCCATAAGGGACAGGTGCTACCGTGAACTTCAATCGTGGTCCTTGAGGAAGATATACAGCATCAGGACGAACACTTGCATGTAAGGACTGCGCCTGAGAGGCTGGTACACGAAGACCCCACCTGTCATCTGAACGAACAATGCTTGTTGCAGCTGGATTCGTTTGCTTAAGGTGAGCGACAGTTTTCCGATCTGCTTTGGGGATCCAAACAACTTCACATGTTGTATCAACTTCTCTCGCATCCAAGCTTCTGGGTTCAACATAAATCCCTGCAGTTCCGCTGGCTTCGATCACCCTGTCTTTGAGACATGTTGGAACCCTCAAACACACTGAAAACATGCTTGCCGATGTAGGATTGTCTGGCTTATAACCTTTGCGAAGAAACTGTCGTCTCCACACATCCACTACTGCAGATTGGACCGCAATCCCTTCAGTGTTGTGCCATGCTGCACATTGACAATGCTTTTCCACGCAAAGCTTCAACATTGGCAGGTGATGAAGGATGTATTTGACAGGGCCCTGACTAAACGATTCCCATGACACGGGGACTTCATCTCGATAGACAACCAGCTTCAAAGTTGCAACTTGCACCGTTTCAAAATCAGCATGTGGCTTAGTCAAAGTCTTTTCAATTCTCCGGGATCCAAGTTGCACTAACGAGGCTTCAATCAACAATGGCTCCTGGTTAAGGACACACCGTGCTGGTACAGTAACTTGCATGTGATTCAATGTTGTTCCTAACTGATTATGTGGAGCATTCAGCACAAGGAGTGCTAGCGGCCCATTTGACACTACCTTACTTGCTTTGAGGAATGGTTCAGCTTCAAGTGCCGTCACAATTGCTACCCCCTCCGCAACTGGCCCGATTTGATGCGGCTGGATCTGCTTGACTGGCACTCCTTCACAACTGAACTGGCTATCAGGCAAACACAGCTTGGCAGGGTCAATCTCAGGCATCGCCTCAGATTTCGATTGCTTCACTCCTTTGCTTTTACGGTTTGGCTGACCTAGTGATTCTTTGCCTGCTCTTTCAGCGATCTGCATTTGAAGCTCAGATGGCAATACAAACTGGAACTTTACTTGATTCCCTAGAGCTTTCAACGTTCTCCAGGGTGAGTTGCTTTGACATGCTTTGAGCACTTCACTTGCACCGATAGAGGTGACCGCTTGTTGTGCCCTCTGCTTCACGACTTCTGCAGGGCCTCCATGCGACTTGAGAATGTGTGCCAACTCTTCTTGTGCCTTCACTTGATCTTCTTTCCCTGCTCCCCACATCCAAGGATGTGCAACAAGGTGCTCACTCAATCCATGTTCAACAAAGTCTTGTCGAAAACACTTGTGAATCTCAGAGAAATCAGGCTTTTCCGGTGTTGGTTCCATCAAGAGATACTCAGCAAGAAACATGATCGCAGCTGCTCCACAACTTTCCGGAATGTTTTGGCTGAAGACTGGGTGAATTGCAACCTTGTTACACACAAATGCCTGTTTCAGTCTAGATGCAACCAATTCAACAAACTCACGATCAGCATGCTGAATTTGGAGGAATGACACAGACAAAACCTGATCTTGGATGCGAATGATGCAAGGAATCCAATGCCCCTGATGCAATGCAGCCGTGAACAGAACACTTGGTTTACTATGACTTTCATACCATTGTCTAATTTCTTGATCTGCATAGATGCATGTCCAACCATGAAATGCCAATGGACCAATCACAACCGGGCATTCATCTGAAATTTCATGCTCTTTCATTTCTCTAGAACATGTGTCTTTTATCACTTTGAGATGCCACACGATTTCATCATCACCCCAAATGAAGCCTTGATTTGCAAGCATTACTTTACGATCTGAGGCAAGAATCTTCTGTGCACGAAGGGCTATCACCTGCGGCTCACTGCTCAGCTGTGGAGGGGTTAAACGAAGGAACGCTTTACCTTTAACCTCAGTCAATGGTGACACTGTTGGAAGGCCACATGCAACAACCTCTGATGAGACCTCAGGATCCTTGCAACTCAACATCCCTTGCTCATGGATGTCATTGCTTGGTGTCACTTCATCAATGCAACCAATGGTCAGTGTAACAGGCTCGGTTATCAAATGATCATGCAACACACATGCCCCCAACTGATCAAAAACCACAACATTGCCACAGCATGTTTTGGGATTAATCTTTCCTTCAGCGGAAATTACTTCATTCACACTGGTGTGGTATGGCACTTGAACAACAACTGGAGGCTCATCGGAATGTGTGCACAATGTCACCTCAATCAAGTCTGTTACAACCGTGGGTGCAATTGATGTTGGACTTCTCTGTTCCTCATCACTCTCAGATGCACGATCAGACAATTGCGAGGGAATGGCAATTTGCGTTGAGGTTAGATCACAAGTAGCTGACTTCAACTCATCAACACTCAATCCATTTGTTGTTGCCACACCCAACTCAGAACAAATGCTTTCAATGTTCTCTGCACGTTGCTCAATGCTTCGGTCAGGACGCACCAAGCACTCAATTGTTGCATTCACGATTGGCTTCCACAACTGTGCTTGTTCCAGGGTTGGTGAAGGCACATGATTCGCTGCTTGCTTCCATACAACTTCTGCTCTTGCCAGCAACCATGATCGATACAGTCCAAACGCTTTGCACAGACGAATAGATGTTTGACCAAACTGCGCTTTTTGAAACAACTGTTGAACTTGCATGCAAATCCATGCAGACTGCAACGGACTTGCAAGTTGCCCGACTGCCCCCAGCACCAGCCTCATATGGGAATCCCAGACTAAGCCAGCGTCCAAACCACATAGTGCTGCTGCTTCTGTTGGATGTAGATGACGGTAAGTGCTGCCTTGTTGCTTGTCACAATTTAGCTTGGAAACTGCGAGTACACCAAAGAGACCTTTGCTAGCCAATCTTGCACTTGAAAAACCATTCTCCCGACATCCACAGGGACACGCAGTCAGCTGTGCCCCCCATGCGTGTAGGGCGCATGGGAGAACACCTTTCAGGTTGACACAATGTCCTGCTGGTGAACCTGTTGTGCCTGCAAATGCCTCAACTTCAATTGGTGTGAGTTGAAGCTGCTTCTCATCATCTGCTGGCCACTCTTTGATCACAGGCATGACATGTCGCACTGTTGCAAGATCTTCCATTGGCACAAATGCTTTAAGATCAATTCTCCCCAACGCTGGTGCTGTCAAAACACACCACCATCGCTGTCGACGACATGGCCATACTTCATTCAGATTCAGAATGACCTCACTTCGATTGAAGTTGGTCCGTTTGCAGAATTGTTCCACATGCCACTTCACATAGCCATCTTCCCCAGCTGGGGCTACGCATTCAAGAATGACCACTACAGCCCTCAAGTAATGCGCTGCTGCTAGTGTTGCAGGTAACGTTGCTGCTCGAGTGTCACCACCAGAACCACCATCACCCAATCTCGAGTATGGTTGGCATGAAATTCCCGATGAAATTGTAGCACTATATGGATGGGCTGCATGCACACGCTGGATGGTCGAAAATTCAGTGATGTCCCCAACGATAACCTTTGCAGAGCTGTTCGCTGAATACAATTTGGCTAATGTTGGTCGAAGTTCCACTGCAACCTTTGGTGTAAATTGTGCCGCAATAGCACCCTGTCCAAGTGCCCCCATGCCTGCACAAAACTCGATGAGATCCTTGCTTCCTTGCCACGAGCATTGGGGATAGCTCAAACAGATCGAGCCATGAGTTTGTTTCAATGTCGGCACAACCCCTTCAGACTCTACAGTTACAAGCAAAAGACTGTGTGATGTCATTCCATAGGGAAGATTCCCTTTGTAAAGAAAGTGCTGACCTTGAGGTAATGTCGCCATTCGATGGCAAACTTGCAGATCATCCATACTTACCACAGTTGATACAAGACAGACCACTTTTCCCTTTTGAAGTGTTGTAACATCAGGGCAGTAGTCATGATCAGTTATCCGTTGTACCATGGCAATCACTGGGTGAACAACTACGACTCAATCAGTAAGGGCAAGCTCACCCCTGGGAGGTCTGAGCCATGAGCTTGTAAAAAACAATCACCAACTAGAAAAACACAAGATTATTACAACCCCCTAAAACTAGTTGGTGGTTTCAACCCATTTGAAAAATAGTAGTCAAATTGGATCATTTCCTCAAGTAGGGATGAAAATAAAAATATTTAAAACCACCACCTAGAAAACTAACGAATGACGTTTCTGGGAGATTTGGATCTGAAACTTCCTTTTTGGAGGTTTTGAGGTAAATATCTTCAGAGCTGATTGGTTTTGGCATGGCAACCCTGAGGGTCCCCTGCTAAAAGTTAAACTTTGAGTGGCTTACATGAAGCAACCCCACTAAACTCAGGGTGGAGCGTTCAGGGGTCCATTTTTGGAAAAATCATCTCAGATGTGCCCCAATCTGAGGGTTGGCAAACCGAAGCACCTTAAAATTTCCAAGAAAATCCCCGATTTCCACAGCTTCTTTAAAAGAAAAGGTGCCTTGTTTGAGTTTGAGGGTGCTGGGTACCCTCTTTCGGAAACTAACATATCTCCTCCTAAGGTACTTTCGAAGATGATGTTCCTTTTCCGAAGGTGGGATATGTGATCGTTTCCTGGGGGGTACCGAAAACATATCCAATGAATTTTTTGGGTCGCAAACAGCCCCGGAAAAAGCCCACTTAATTTCCGTAATACTTAATCAATACTTCTCGATTCATATCCGTCTCTGTGCATCCAAAAACCTTCAACTAGAAATGCAACGATTTCTTGTCAACCAGGTGATTCTTTAGCCGTGACCTTTTTGATCCCCGATCGTCGGAGGTCATGGAAAAAACCATTTGAAGGGTCACGAAATCACCCATCCCAAAAAAGGTCACCTTTGCAGAACTGACACCGGAAACGTTTCCTTCGTTTTTTTTTGGGTGCCATTATGAAAAGAAGGAGCTCATTTTCCACCCTTTTTTAACGGTGCTTCGGTACCCAAGAAAACAGCACCCATTTTTAACGGAGTCAACCCCGTTGCCTGGCACAAAAGGCAACCTGAGTAGTGAAACCCTCCCTGAAACCGAAAAATCCAGCCAGCCCTAAACATGGATGCTTGGAATACTGCTTTTCCTATTGGGTTTTGGCCTATTTTCAGGTGCGAACTGCTAGTTTTAGGGAGGGTAACAACAAAAAACACACAGCTCTTCGTTTTAAAGTTTTGCAACAAAAAAACATCCAAATGCTTTCCAAAGTCCTTTCGCCAACTCCCTTATCTGGTTCCAACATTTGCCGTTTCGAAGGACACATTTTTCCTTCCAAAAGGTGTTTTTTCTTTTTTTCCTGGGCAAATCACTATAGGAATTCCGCGACCCCACCAAAAAAAGCACATCACATCTATCTAAGCAACGCCGTTTTTTCTCTGAGGTCATTTCGGGAGTCTGGCCCTCCTTGCAAAAGTAGCATGATATGTATGATATTGTCCGGTTGGTGGTTGAACGAACCCATCCTGAAAAATATGCGCAAGTCAAATTGGATGATGTCCCCACATAGGGATGAACATACAAAATCTTTGAAACCACCACCTTGTTGTTTTCTCAAATCAATGGTGACTGAGATCTTTCTTCCACGAATGCCGTAAAAAAACCACCAAAATGACACTCTCTCTCTCTCTTGTTGACATGTCTGTTTTGTCTGCTGAACGCTACCACCTAATAAAAAGACCTGCCAAAGAACTTGGAACGAATTTTGCGTCGTTGGTTGGTCCAGACCACAACACGGGTAAGGAACAATCACACGCAGGTGCCTTCTCATCTTCCGTATACGACAATTCACACTAGTTTTTTATTGGCACGGCAAATCATTCAAAGTTACCATACCTAAGCATAAAAATTAGGTTCCGAATATACTAAAGAAGTGTCACTTTCAGTGAAAAACAATTCAAAAACATCCACTAAACTCGAGTGGATGTTGCGGTCAGGGACGATTTTTAAGTGACAATCCCCCAATCTAGGTATGGAATTTTGGAACGTCCCCACAATTCTATCCTAGTTGGTGGTTGAACCAACCCATCTGAAAATTATGATCGTCAAATTGGATCATTTCCCTAAGTAGGGATGGAAATAAAAAATATTTGAAACCACCACCTAGCCACAATTCTATCGATTTGCTACTGCCTGGTGTTGTTTGTTCGAACTCTCCCGTCGTCGATTTTTCCAAGTCGAGCCATGAGACGTAAGAAAAGCCATCGCCGCCATGTCAGTCCCCCAAAATTGTGTGGGATTTCTTGTGTCAAAAGGCCCCAGTTGCAGGTTAGAAATCATGGGACATTGAATCCCCAAGACTGTTTGGACAAAAATCATCAGCCAAGAAGTTCATATGATCAATATGGTTGCAAGAAAAACACACTTTAGTGGCTCCAGTGATGTATCATATTTTTCAACTCACACACGCATTTGTGCCTGCGCCAAATCAGGACCTAGTGACTTTGCAACCAAAATTTTTTGGGACTTATATGACTCAAGCTGATGGTCAGATCTACACAATCTCAGGTCCTCAGCTGGTGACTTCATGGTATTCCTGGAACTAAACCCCCAAAACAATGTGGAGATTTGTTGATGGTTTCAACCTGAAAAATATGATTTTTTAAATTGGAGCATCTCCCCAGGTAGGGGTGAACATAGCAAATATCAGATTTTTCTTTTTCAAATCAAATGATCTTTGCACTAGTAGGTTCCAGTCGTTAACAGCAGGTTGATCTTCGAGGGGAGTAAGCATTTGTATCATTTGTGCTCTGAAGTTTGCCAAAAATAAAGGCAGCTGAGCAGAAAAAACATGGCATCTAGTTTCTGACCCTTCGGTCTTAATTTCCTTACGCAATCAAAAAACATATCCCATGAATTATTTTGGGGGAACCACATATTTTTTTGTGGGAAAAAACACAATAAGAACGAATAGCTGAATAGCTGGACTTTTTGAAACAAACAAGGGAATCTAGTTGGTGGTTTTATGATCGTCAAAATGGGAATCTTCCCCAAATGGGGGTGAAAAAAAAAGCGTTAGAAACCACCATCTAGAAGGGAATCTCATCCCATCGTCCCCTTCTTGCTGCTTGCTGATCATCATTTTCAGCAAAAAGTCTTGATCAAAAAACGGCAGATTCACAGGTCTCGAACTTCTGAAGAAATCGATGGAAAACTCATATCTTTTAGCAAACAACATACTCACCCCCAACTTGAAAAGGGACCAATTTCAACAAAAAAACACCGGATCGTCTTACAACTAGGGAAATGGCACTGGAGAATCATCTACAAACCTTGGGTGGGAAAAAAACCCATCTGAAAAAAAAACCATGTGCAAGTCAAATCTGGGAAGCATTTCCCCAAGTTCGAGGGTCAAAAAAGAAGATTTTGTTGAAACCACCGCCAAAGCAACCAACCGGACCTTGTCCACCCCCCGGGACAAGGTTTTTCTTCCAGTAAGTGTCCCAGCCATTTCCAACGGTTTTTTTGCCACCCGTGTGGGTGAAATAACCCACCAACCATTGACCGTTCCAAATGAGACATCCCAATAGTTCTACTTTATATACACGGTACACCTCTGAAAGCTAAGATGACATTGGAAAATAGCAATTTTTAATAAGAGATACATCTTCAAATGTCTGGCTTTCCATTGCCATGTTGGTTTTCGCCGGGGTAAATGGAAGTAAACCATAGATTCTGCGCACACTTTGAGACATCCCAATGCCTTCATTTCAAAAAACATCAAACGTGATGTTCAGAGCTCTTGTCATCTTTGAAAGACGTCGTTGTTTTTTTTTGCGTTTTTTTACACAACATCTGGGGCAAATGACTAATTCATTCCTAAGTTTGAATTCATTCGGCATTTTTGGGAAGGTATTCCCTTAGAATCACCAGCATTTGGGAGTTTTTTTACCAACGGGTGAAAGGTGGCGAATTAAATTTGCCCATATTACTTGAATTCCAATTTTTGAGTTGTTCAATTCTCTTCATATGCTCCTTTGTGTTGTCTAGTATGTTAGGTCTATCAATTTCATGTTCTAATCTAGTTTGTGTTTTCAACCCAGTTCAAAAATATTAGTCAAAATGGGAATCTTCCCCAAGTAGGGGTCAAAAGACAAAGTATCTAAAACCACCACCCAGCAATCTATCTCTTTCATTGCTATAATTATGAAGGCCCTCATAGCGCCCATGTATGGTATATTGACCCACATTTGGTTGATTTGTTATGGTAAATGTAGGTAAATATACCATCCATGGTATGGGTCCCCAACAAGAGAAACTCCTCGGCACGTAGTTGGCTTCGCAAGACGACCAGCAGCTCGGAGGGTGAAGGTCGCGACGGGCCTTCCAGTTGGAATGGATGGAATGGGAAGGATACACTCCCTGAAAACTAACGGCTGGATGGCCCCAAAATGATAGGCCTGGCAAAAGGTAACTCGGGCTTTGAATATGGCCATTCTTGGTATCAATTCGTTAGATTTCTGGGTGTTGAGGGCTTTAGCTAGCCTCTGGTAAACTAACAT
>Ga0126337_10000911_pt1 | contig 16683 bp, 5 predicted proteins | sample DipCmetagenome_FD_92527 | JGI IMG/M metagenome (GOLD analysis project Ga0126337, IMG submission 92527) | Coral microbial communities from La Bocana,Puerto Morelos, Mexico - Diploria C A metagenome | ecosystem: Host-associated > Invertebrates > Cnidaria > Coral | place: La Bocana,Puerto Morelos... | reverse complement strand
TAACTGCTTCTTCTTGGCAAATTTCAAAGCATTTTTTTTTCAGTGTAATAGTTTGGCTGATTTTGTTTTGCTTTTTTTCAGTTGTTTTGTTCTATCTCTCTTCTTTCGTTTTCTCTGCTTAACTCTGCCGTGTTCCATAATATTCGGTCAGATTTCAGGTTAGCATGAATAAGGTTCATGATATCATATTCCGAGGGGAATTCGGAACGGTGGGTGCAGCTTTGGAAAGAGTTCCATCAGATAAACTAAGTGCTGTTTACAACTGAAAATATAACGCCTCCAAAACTACCTACGATGCCGTCAACAACGCCTTCTCGCACGTAACGTAACACGTAACATCGCAAGGAAGTTAATACCAATTCAAACATGTGGTAGAGAGCAATTGACATTTACGATGCATGAGCTCATTTCAACTGATTACAAAACAAAACAACTTTCCCTCATTAAACTTCTGGGGTGTATTCTTCCTTAGCTGAGGGCAGACTTGACACTTCTCAACTTTGACACTCACAGCTCGTTTGCGAGAAATCGCATTCACCTACCCCTATTACAGTCAAGCAAAATTACCTATGGAGAGTTATTCAAAAAGAAATAAAAAGGCATAAACGTGATACTGAAACATTAGACAAATTTTAGATTTGAAGAATACTTTTATATGTTGCCCAACTTGCGGCCTCCTTGAAAAACGTTTTCAATATGCTTATGTTTGATGCCACGTGCATTTTTCGAGTTTGAATCATGTAATTCATTAAGTCTTCGCACGTCACGTCTCATAAACAAAGTCTATTTTTGATCGCGACGAAAGCGAAACCACTTGACCCTGAGGCTATCTTAAAACGGTGTCAATGAATACACACGCAGCGTCTGTTGACGTAAAAGTGGTGACCTCTAACGTCATGGAAATACCAAAAATCAAATAGCTAGTCATCACATTTTATTTTGATCGTAGATTTCTTCCAAACAATCAAACAAATGATAAACTTGAACTTTGGTATCTTATTTCAAGTACTTGTAGTTTTGTAAATGAAGGCCAACGTCTCAAATTTTCTTGATTTGTCCTCTTTAATAGAAGTTTTATATCAATATGTAATCTTATTATAATGATTTTTTTTTTCATGTAACGCTACTGTGACCACAAACTAAGTTTTACGATATCTGTACACGTTTCTTCAAAAGCATCCCTTAATATGCATCTGCTTCAGTCCGTCTGAAGAGATTAAGTGCTTTTTGAAAATATATGGTACAAAACAAAGTTGTGATGTGTAACACGCTCACAGGAAACTTCCATAAACAGTAAAAACTCTGTCACAGCAGAAGACAATAGTTCTCCGCATTTTACGAATCGCTGGGATTTTTAGAAATGCTCTAGTCCTTCCGGTTCATGTCGATCTCAGTGAGACTAAAATAACATATTGACGTATCTATATAAGTTTATAGTTGTTTTATTTTGTCCTATTTTAAACACGGGTACTAATTTTGCTACATGTAAAATAAACTACAAATCGATTGTCATCGACGAAGTTTTTTTTCTTTATTATCAATTCAACGATAACGTTTGTATCCTGACAAAAAGATCGCAATCACTCAAAGAAAATGCTTATTTAGTGAAGTTATAGAATTTTAGAATGCAACAAACAGCAAACTAAGTCGTTTTAAGGTAATCTGCGGTTAAATTTAGGAAGTACTGATTGAATTCATGAAATTGTCATAACAAAGCATAATTAGTCGGGAGGTTACGGTGATTCGTGACCATTCGTCTCAGCGCAGAACTTACTTACTTACTTACTGCCCATCATGCCGCACATAGGGCGGCTCAGCGCAGAACGATGCCTTCTTAAGATCTAGGTCACTAGCTAAGTAACTATTGAAGCGTTTTCTTTTTCCAGAAAAGCAAACTGAATATAAATGAACAAGGAAATATCAGGAATGTGACAAAATGGAGAAAAGATCAGTTTCAAAACGTGAGGAGGTCGGAAAAACCCCACTACCCTATGTAGAGCTCTTATCATGCCCCTTTTACCTTAGCTGCTATATTTTAACTTCCCACAGCGAAATCAACTGTCGTCATCTTTTCTCAGCAAAATTCCCGGACTCATTTCCTTTGCTAGAACGATTGCAGTTTTGCAGTAAAAATCGATAACTGTAAATCAATCAAAATTCACGTACTGCATGGGACTCGCACTGTTACATTTTGTTGCTTGGTTGAATTTATTGCACTATGACTTTGTTTGCCCGGGCAAGCTAGTTTTTTTTTTTTCAATTTCCCTCTCCACTGTTTTATATTACAAGTGTTTCAAGTGACAATTTATTAAAGAAATTAACCTTAAGCGAAACTACAACATGGTCAGGCTGAAAGGGTCAAATTCATGTTTGCATCATAGTAAAGACAATGAAACACTATACTTAGCTTTTGGTGTTTCACTAACCAGATCGTTTATTACTCTTTCCTTTTGTGATTTGAGACTACATCCGAAAAACAACAAGAGTCTCATATTACAAAGAGATGAGCAAATGGCACTCCTACACAAGTTATCAAGGATATACTCGACTTTTTGATACTGAAGGCGCGTATTCAGATATCCGATGAAATCACTTTGCACTACAAATGAACCTCCTTCGGGAGAGCGCCTGAGAAAACTTCTTATTTTCAAAACAAATATTCTTCTTATGCAATATCGTTAACGGATGAGGTCTATTTTTTTCAATTAGCTATGGTATCACTTACAAGCCAAGCGTGTTCGGAATATACTGAATTCCGTCACGCCTCTCATCCGATTTTAGCTCTCGAGAAACACCCAAAATGGTCTCGGAAATCACGAGGTGGGAGTCGGATTTTACGACGAAGTGCGAGTGTATAAAATAACGATTGAATCAACGAGCTAGCAGAAAAGTTAGACCGACACAAGAGAATATACGCCAGAAGAAGAATCAAGAAAAACAAGAAGAATCAAGAAGGTAAGAATGTATTTTCCTTGGTCAAAGAGGTTTCATTAGCAAAAGTGCGAGTGATGAACTGGCAACCCGAGAAAAGACTACGGCGAGCAAGTTAATGGAAGTTTTTTTTTTTTGCAATAAGCTTAACTCGTAGGAAACTATGGTTTGACTTCTTAGAACTTGTAGTTGCTCACTAAGTCTTTTACGAAAGTCATGATATTTCGCTCTTTCAGTATGATGTTAGAGCGGAAGAAGATTACAACTCGATACAGTTTTACTATCCGAGACTAGCGGCTTCGAGTGATTTCATGAAAATTCTTGTTATACTGAACAAAATTCAATATTGAGTTAGAATTTCAAAACAATTCTATACTTAAATTGACACAAACATTTCAATGTTCTATACCATCTTTATATAGTTCTGTTTAAAGAGTACTTGTGATTGAAAAGGGAACTCTTTTTTCTAATAACTAATTGTCTCGTTGCTTTTATTTCTTTTAGATGACGTTACTCGTCAAAGCAGTCGTGTTCCTTTGCCTTGTTATGATGTTCCACATGGACGGTGATGTCAACGCTTACCGCATCAGGAACAGTGTACATCAATGTTTTGAAGGCTGTGAGAATCGATATTGGGACTGTTTAGTGTTCTGTGACTTGAAAAGCTCTGCAAAGCTGTGTGAAAGAAGATGCGGTGGAATGTTCTACGACTGTACATCTGATTGCCCGATTTTTTCACGATGAAGAAAGAATCAGACTGTCACCTATACATTGAGGTTTGCACAGAGGAAGTCACAGAACGGAAGGATTTATTTGTCTGGAGAACTATGAGTCTAAGATACTTTCTGTAAGATATTTTTGGGATTCCAAATCTTTTATACCAGACAGCTATAGTACTGATATTATTACATCATGGCAAATGCCAATTGTATTTTAAAACAGTGGGTCGTACACTCAGGCATGTCAGTTGTATCTACGTCACAAAAAATGAATACGGCTGGACCGTATTGTTCATTTTATCTCAGGCAGTTATACTCAATAATGTATATCAATTTATTTATTCTAGTTTTAAAGGTAATAAAATTTTCCTGAAAACAGTATCCTTTTGTGTTTTTTAAAAGCTTCTATAGCTATATAAAATAACGACTTTTCTGCATCGAGGCCTTGAGGGCTAGGGCGAGACACTGTTGATAATGTAACTACGAACATGTAGCGATTTAAAAATAAATTTGACCCTTGCAGATACTATTTCACGACTCTAAAAGCAAAAATTGGAAATATCTGTCTAGGTACAAGGGACGTCAGTCAACAAAATCAATTTATACAAATGGAGAAGATCCGGCTTTGGAACATATTTGTCCCGTTACTAAGCCCATCGTAACTCAGTCACGTGTTACCGTTACCTATTCGAAATTGTTTCCTTTAGGAAATTTCTCGCTGGTGGGCTTGCCACACTTAGAATACTTTTTTCAATAATAGGCAGATAGATACTGCACATTGTTCCGGCTCTGCCTAACGATCCACAGGCTAGGGATTCTTAGAACTCGATATCCAGCTACGACTGAACTCTCTTAACCTATTGTCATACAGTTCTTTGAGTGCTATTCTTAAGAACTTGGAGGTACATCAATCATCACAAACACTCCCCACTCCTCCCTCGACACTCAACACTCCTCTGAGTTTGGTGTTGTTCTCCGATTCGCTTCTATATACAGCAACTAATAGAACACGACTACTACTGTACATCACTAGTCTTATATGGAACCTGTTTAACAATACCAGGTACGAGTGGATGAATTAAAACTTGCTCATATTACAGTCACTTAAGCGCTTACTCAGATACTGAGGTTCCTGAAATAATTTGCTCATGATTACAACCAGAGTGTAAAACAATCCTTTCAGGAAAAGCTTAGAAGGTTTCATGATATATATAAAATGTATTAAGTCTATCGACACTAATAACGTGGGCTAGTGTGACTTGTTTACTTCTATGAGTGACAATCCAAGGGACACTCTATGAAAGGGCTTGTGCATTGTTCCTCACATCCTCTCGGTACTGAAGCGCATTAGTAATGACAGTCATCGTAACCAAGCTTACAGTTTTCAAAACAGTCAAAAATCATATATCTTGTTCCACTCAAGAAATTATTTTCATGAAATATAGTAATTGATACACACGTCAAATTAAGTTACACCCTACATAAAGGAAACCAGAACGTGAGACTAAATCCTATTACGTGGAATCGGGATCCAGCGAAGTCACTGAAAGGTCATAAGCTCTCGAGCAAGACTTTTTTCTGGCTTCACTCTGCCTATGTCGACTTTGATCTATAAATGGTCACCAGCGACCTGTTGAAGTTAGCTGGGCAAAGTGTTGGGACCTAACTAGTGATCCACGGACAATTTTTACACACCATAGAGAGAAAACATAGGTGGTAAGTTCATGTTTCAGAAACTGGGAAACGCTCAGGGTCATGCAGTTGTCCCGAGCTGCTTCCCCGGGCTGCTTCCTAAGCTTGTAATTGGCTTATAATTAATTCTAAGGTAAGTAATATACAATATGATGTATTGATAGGCTACCCTGGCTGAAAGATATTACTTATTAGTGTGTGCGTTCGTTTGCTTTACTGATCATCCTAAGCCCCCGAAACAATTACTTTTCACCACCAGGTCCGCGTTTTCCGTAATACTCTAAATTCTTCTAAGCGACCACTGGCATTTTATTAATCCGACTACACTGTTTTTTTAAGTGAGGAAGTTGAGGTTTCCGAATTAAGGTTCCGCAGTTTCTAACTATTCGTTCGCTCTGAGACCACTGACTGAAGTAAACAACTTTATGATGTGCGGACATTCGTATCGAAAACAAACGAATTAAAAACGTTAGAACGAGTTTATTTCAGTGTTCTGTAAATGCTATGAATTACAATTAAAAGGGTAGAAAAAAAACCGCCGATTGAAAGTGCAAAACTTCCCTTAGATCAACAAAGTGTTTCGTCCTGCCTGCCGACTCAGCACTTCATTCTCGTAGACGTGTTGAGTCTGCAAAATAGCGAGTATTCCAGCAGAGATACATGTCATGGGGCCACACGAACAAATCTTGATTTGAAAATATCAACTTTTATATTGTTTTTTTTTCAATCGTTAACTTCGAAAGAAACGAATTGAACGATATGAATACCCAAAGACGAGCAAATGGCACTGCACGAATTAACAAGAGTGCACCTGACTATTGGATAGAAGGACGAGGCATGAATCTCCTTCGGGAGAGCGAAAAACTCTTCATTTGCAAAACAGATATTCTTCTTATGCAAGATCGTTTTGGAATTAGTCGGCGCATGAAGTCTATTTTTTTTATTTAGCTATGGTATCACTTACAAGCCAAGCGTGTTCAAAATAAACTGAATTCCGTCACGCCTCTCATCCGATTTTAGCTCTCGAGAAACACCTAAAATGGTCTCGGAAATAGCCGGGACGAAGTCGGATTTTCCGACGAAGTGCGAGTGTATAAAATAACGATAGATTTAACGAGCTAGCAGAAAAGTTAGACTGACACCAGAAGGTACTCGCAAGAAGAAGAATCAAGAAAAACACGAAGAATCAAGAAGGTAAGAGTGTTTTTCCTAGGCCTTAGTCAAAGAGTTTTCATTAGCAAAAGTGAGTGATAAACTGGCGGGAGGTATTTTTGCAACAAGCCTAACTTTCAGAAAACTAAACTCCTGGTTTGATTACTTAGAAATGATCGTAGCTCACAAGTCATTTACTGGGAAAGCCAGGAAATTTCGCTCTTTCAGTAAGATGTTAGAGCGGAAGAAGATTACAATTCGAATTTAATCTTACCAGAGAATGACGGCTTCGAATATTGGTTAGATTCCATGGAAAAGTCTTCTTATATATAATTCAGTATTTTGTAAGAATTCCAGAACAATTCACGACCTTAATGATCGGCACACTAACCTTTTCATTACCATCTTTATATGATTCTGTAAAAAAATTCTTTTAATCGAAAAAGGAAATATGCCCCAATAACTAATTTTCTCGTAGCTTTAATTTCTCTTAGATGACGTTACTCGTCAAAGCAGTCGTGTTCCTTTGCCTCGTGTTCCACCTCGACGGTGATGTCAACGCTTACCGCATCAGGAACAGTGTACATCAATGTTTTGAAGGCTGTGAGAATCGATATTGGGACTGTTTAATGTTCTGTGACTTGAAAAGCTCTGCAGAGCTGTGCGAAAGAAGGTGCGGTGGAATGTTCTACGACTGTACATCTGATTGCCCGATCTTTTCACGATGAAGAAAGAATCAGACTGTCACTTAGACATTAAGGCTGCACAGGGGACGTCACAGAACGAACGGTTTTATTTGTCTGGAGAATTATAAGTCTAAGATATTTTCTGTAAGATATTTTCTGCGATGCTAAATATTTCATACCAGACGGTTATAATAGATTATTACTGTGATATTATGGCAAACGTCAATTGTATAGTTTAAAGCAGCAGGGAATTGGCTTTTAGTTTTTCAAATATTATACACGATGTCGTATTTGAGTCAGGAATCAAATGAAAACGGTGGGACGTACTACAGCTGCACATGTATATTCCGAATTGATCATAAAGCTGTTATATTAAAGAAGGTACGTCTATTTATTTATTCTAGGTATTAAGGCAGAAACATTTTCCTAGAAGCAGTGATCATTTTTGTGACTTTTACAGGCATTGACGTTCAAAAAGAAACGATTGTTTTCTACATCGAGGGCTAGAGGACTAAGGCGAGACACTGCTGGCAGTGTATGTACGAACATGTTGCTAGAGAGATTAAAAGTTTAAATCTGGTCCTTGAAGTCTAATCCTTTAAGAAAGTGGAAATGTTTGTGTCTCAACACAACGAATGGGGGAATCACTTTGGGCCATAATTATCACGTTACTAAACACATCGTAACTCAGGCATGCGTTACCGGATAACTCACGAAAATTGTAGTTTTCTTATAAAAACTCCCCCGACTAGCAGAATACCGCACTTAGTGATTTCCCAGTAAAAGGCAGACGGACACTGCATAGTATTTTCTGCCTACCGTAGGTCTAATCTGCCACCAACCAAGAAATCAAACCTGCAAACCCAAAAATGAGGACGACAGTAAAACTCCTCCTAAGGAGATGTATTTGTTTCCTTTTGTTTTTTCTCAAAAAGGGAGCGTATTATTCATTACATCGCAAACTGTTCCACGTATAAAAAAAATAATAATTATGGTTCCCTGAACGCTTTTGTTTTGTGAAAAGGCCGGGAAGACTAACCGTTCTCTCCGATTATTGACAAGAACACAACTACTACAACATTAGTGGTCTTATATCGAACCTGTTTATTTTACCATGCATGAATGGGTGATCGTGAGATAAAGGGAATTATTAACAACTTTCCAAGGTTACAGTCACTTGGGCACTAACTGTTGTAGGTTGCTCAATTACAAACCGAGTCCAAACCAGGATAAAGGCCCAATGTGTTCAGAAAATGCTTTGAAGGTTTAATGAAGTAATGTACGGAATTAATCAGTTCCCACAAGCAACGGATGAAACTTCTGTAGCGAAATGTCGACGACGAGAGACGAATAAATAAAATTAATAACGTTGTATATCATGAACGTAGTGTCCTGCAGCTCGTACGGGCTTGTTTAGCTTGTTTACTTCTATAAGGGACAATCGAAAAGGCAATTTATGAAAGGGCTCGTGCACAGTTCCTCACATCCTCTCGGCAAAGCGCATGAGTAATGACAGTCGTCGTAGCCAAGCTGACAGTTTTCAAAGCAGTCGTAAGGACCTTCGTAGAGTCCTATAGCTGAGCTGTGGACCTCTTGAGGACTATTCATTAACACTACAAGGCTCAAAATTATGGCTGTTACGATAGCATTCATCTGGTGGAAAGAAGTGAAAATAAATGATTACAATAATATTGGACAACTTCGTTTTGTGTGTTTGGGGTGGGGGATGGGGACATGAGTCAAGAAAGTCTTTGTGTAATTATGTAACATGTAATTTGATAATTTAAAACAAAACCCGCAAATCAAGTTAGATCCTACACAAAGGAAGCCAGAAAGTGAGACTAAATCTAATTACATGGAATCGGGATTCAGCGAAGTTATTGAAAGGTGATCAAGTAGTTTTCCCGGGCGAGATTCTGTACTCGTTTTACAGAGCCTCTCCCGACTCAGGTTTATATGGGTACTAGATACCTGTTTTAATCGTCTAACCAAAGATTTGGGATATCTAGTGGTCGAAGGACAGGTAAATGTATACCATCCAAAGAGGGAAAATGCCCAGTCGCTTCATGTTACAGAAACTGAGATACCCTCAGGGTGTGTGGGTCAGTGGATCGAGTGCTTCTTAAGCTTATAATTAGCTTATAATAATCTTCTTGGCAGGTAATGCAATTGTGATATATTAATAACATTCTACCCTGACTGAAAAAAAAACATTACATATTCATCCCAGAGCTTTGGAGTCCTTAGTGTGATTTCCAGTTTGTTTTATTCTCCTAAGCCACGAAGCCGATTTTGTCCTTGGTTGAAAATACTTCAGTTCTTAAAAACAACCACCGGCATTTTTATAAATCCAATTATGTAGGTTTTTCAAGAGAGGAAGTTGAGGCTTCCGAATCACGGTTCTGCAGTTTCTTAATAATCTTTGACTCAGTGACAAATGACTCAGTCAGGTAAACAACTTTTAGAAAGGCAGACAAAACGCATCAAAGTGCTTACGGGTTCGTTCACTGTGAAAGTCAGATTAAGTTTGATGTTTCTGTAAATGTCATGTTCACTAAGAAACTACGAAATAATAGCGTAGGAAGACATCGCTGGCTTAAAGTTCGAAACTAGTTCCTTTAGATTATGATAATTATCATTGATCACCGCTTAAGGCAACTGCGATTAACGATAAACAAAGTGTTTCGTCCTGCCGACTCCGGCAGCACATAATTAATTCTCGTAAAAAATCAGTGTTGAGTCAGCAATCTAACTAGTTCACGTTGTTATTCGTTTCCGAGAGCAGAGATACCTGTAATGGGGCCACATGAGCACTGAAATCCTGATTCCGAAATATTTGTTTACCGGATTTCGATCGCCAACCTCGTAAGAAACGAAGGAAAATAACAATGATTGTAGCAAAAAACAAATGAATCCCTGGTTTCGAAAGAGTTAACAATCTAATGAACGAATCATTTTCAGAACTGAATGACTCACCTTTCACTTTCACTTTTAGTCCACGTTAAGTTGAAACTTATTTGAGATTTTTCTTCTTTCCTGTTTGCGAGTTCAGTCTCTCTTGCCTTGATATACTTTAAAGATTTTGTCGCGCACTTTTCCAAATTTATACAATTCGTAATTGTCAATAATGACTTCCACAATTAGCTAGCGTTCTCCAAATATAGATGGGACTTGTTGTACTTCCTATAGCAATTAATAGAGGGACGTCGCCCAAAATGTAAGATATTTCATGCAGATGCCGACGGTTATGAATTTCCGATTGGCGTGGGTAGATCCAACAGCTTCTTTACTATGATAAGAGTTATTAAGAGTCTTAAACATAGTTGTTTAATGAAAAATACAGCGTCCGTTTAGGAACAGGAAAATTACTACTCAGGAAAAGAGCACCCGTGCTTGTTAAAGTCAGTTAATGCTATAATGCTATAATATAGAATAACAATTTTCAACTTGTTTATTGTATTTGTAACAAATCGAAATTGCAAAGAATCTTTCTCTGACATCATATCCTTAGCGATTTATGCACTATATACCGAGGAATTTTCGAAACGCAAGAAATTAACCTGGTTTCCGGGAAAAGAACAAGTCAAGCAAACAACTTGTTGAGTTACAGAATGACAACGGTGGCGAACTAAAAGCCTAAATAAAAAAAAAAATACATAGGGAGAATTGAAGCCGACATTGAATACAATAATAATTATTAGATAATTTTTTTAATATGCACACAGGAATACATTTCTTTCGATTTCAACAAGGTTCTTTGAGCTCGATGCCGACACGGTTTCGTTTGCCTAATAGATATTTTAGTTTACAGACAGTGCGGAGATCTTTATCTTTGTAACATCTTGCCAAAGGCATTTTGGTAAATTGCGGACTTGACATATATAAATATTTTTTTTATGACTAAGTTGACTGAAGCGAATCTCGTAAACATACGTAATTTCCCACCAATTTACAATTTGCAAGATAAAACTTTGATTTACCAATGACTGTAAATTGCTCGCACGCCCGCGGATTGGCTGATTTTTATCACATACAAGAGTGCAAACATACCTGACGTCATCGCGCGAGAATTGGATATAAAATATCGCTAAACAACTGTCAGAATGTGACAAATTTCACCTTTTCCTAATCGACTGGACGAAGCGATCAACTGTGACGCGAAAAATATAGTATTTGTCGCACTTAACAAAACATAAAACTGATCGGTTAATTTGTGAACTCATAGTTAACACAACAATCTTGAAAAGGTCATGGAGTGTAATTTTACGTTATATTTAGTAAAGTTGAAAAGTTCATATATACCAAATTAGCCCAAGTAGATATTTCGGCAAGTTAGAATAAATAGTTCTTAATTAACACAGGAAACGACCCAGAAAACAAGGTTTTTAAATATCAACGTATTCCAGTTAAAATGAACGTGACCTCAAAACTTCCAAACATCGCTAATAAAGTGCTTGAAGTACCTTGAAGTGCCACTTACTAAACAAACAGTATTCCTGTGAAATGATATCACCAGCCGGCTAATCAGCAGATTAGTCAGAGAATTAAATTTAATAATTACTCACTTAAGGAGGTAAATTCCAAGGATAGCTTCGAAAGAAAACACCATTAATATTTCTTTTTCCTTTTGCCATATAATGTCATATCACAGTAGCGTAATAATTCTGTTATGGGGGCATTGGCCTCCGAGTTGGTGATTGACAGATGCTTAAGTCGGGCGATTTTAGAATTAAACGCTTAAAAGGTCTCACGGATTCTCTCAATTACCACAGATTCATGTTAATAGAAACATGTGTAAATTAAAGGTGGCCCCTACTGTTTTGCGACCGAGCGCCACAATCTGCGTGCATTCAAAGGAAAACATGACCACAAAAAAGCAAAACCAACAGTTTTTTTCCCGCGTGAAATGGTGAAATTCCGAAAATTTTATTAGACTGGCATTAATAAATATTTTACTTGTGGTGGACCACATTTTTCAGGGGAAACTATGTGATCATTTTTTCAGCAGCGGGAAAAGATAAAATTGCAAAAATAGACAAAAATGGCGGTACAAACCCCACCTTTGTACACGGATTCATTGTGCTGTGAAAATTTTGGAAGGTTTCCGGCTGAAGGACTGAATTTAAGTAAGTCGCAAATAAAGCCCAAAAAACGGTGAAAATAGTGCGTGCAACATGCATGATTATATGGAGCCACCTTAAATCCTAAATAGAGTTTTTTTAGGCCTTTTGTAACTGAGCTGATTTTACATGCAATATCGGTTTCTCCCATTGCAAGTGAATAGCTCCTATATTCGCTTGCTTGACTATTGCTTTGTTACATACTGATACATGAACTCTGTGAAAAAAAGACTGCGGTTGCGAAGAATGCGACCGGTGCTGACTCGCGTTGTTCTAACGAACTCGTGGTCCGAAACCGATTTGCTTTTACTTTATAAAACGTTACCTAAATCATAACCTTTCTTGAAGAAACAAGCACCTTGCTTCGGAGTGTAGAAATATAACATTTTGGACGGAAGGGTCAAGAAAACACTGGAAACAGAGGACGTTCAATTTCATGTCTCTCAGTTCGAATATGGTCACTTATTCCAAAGATGCTAGCCATCTCAGGAAACGAAGCACGTCTTTTTGGTAACGTAAAAACTTGTCTTCAAATCAGAAGAAACCTAGCCACCTTAATTGTGAAAACGACAGGGCGTCTACACATGCACTAAAAACAAAGAAACTCCAAGGATGGCTGCAAATGATGAATACCTGATTGTAGCAGACGTGGATTACATATATCAAAACTTAAAATCTGTGAGCTTAATTTTTCGATTTACCTCCCTGACATAGCTAATATTCTTTAAGGGAAATGATTAGATTTACAAAAAAACATGTTTTTAATTAATTCACATCATGCGAGAGTTTTATACCCGTTGTTATTGTTAATTACACGAATTCTTAATAAGGCGCACAATATTTTTTAGACATTAACTAAGAAATTCTCGACCAAAGCAAATGACCGCCTCGACAGCAGTAATATGACTACCGCAAGCGACAATTCCTTTTTTAAAGTAACTTTTATGGGACTGTAAGTTCTTCTAGCAACTGCTCATAACACGGTTACATATATTTAGTGCGTATATCATATGGGCCAGTTCAGTACCCTGGCATATTTTATCGGATTATTGTGATTATGCAATCATTAAATTATGGTCTCGAAGTGTACATATTTTTTTCAGAAATCGTGTAATATAATCTCACATTTTTCAGATAGTGTCAGCCGACAACTAAAGTTTTCCGTGTTTGTTAAAAGAATTAATGCCATTACGTGCTCTGCCAACTGAAGGCTTTAGCAAATCCCGCCGCTTAGGTTAAATGGGTTTCTTCAGCATCATGATTGGTTCACCGTTCGAGACCATTCTCACCAACGTTAATTGCCTCGATTTATTTTCCTCTGTCTTGAGTAGACATGTTTGCATTTTTATTCAGAGACAAAAAATTAAATTATCTCCTCTATAACCACCTGCCAGAAACGTTTTAGGGTTATTGTTTGTCTCGCTCCAAAAATATTACCCCCACTCAATCTTGCACGAAAGCCTTAAACTGGCATTTTAACGCGCGGTAATAGAAAACTGAACTCATTCAGTCATGAAATATCATTTTAAGGGTATACATGAAATGATGTTCATTACAATAGAAAATCGTCCACGCAGTTTCGTTTTTCATTGTTTACACTAAAATTCAAATAATATATGTTACATGTAATTATAGAATTTTCCTGTTTATTCAGGTTTTTATTTGGCCAGGTCTGTTGTGAATAGGTTGTGTCACCGTGTAACGTTTCCCAATAAACGCGTGTGTTTTTGTTATAAAATGAAAATACCAGCATTTCAGTCAAGGACCCTGCCGATCATGTTTTGACTTTGCGTAGTGTTTGCATTAGATTCAATAATTTTATGCAAGAACTGTTTGCTTCTAATGTTTTGTTGCTGCACATCTTCATAGGATAACTGTTAATCGCGTAAACAAAGGTTTTCAATTTAAAAATCTATTATCCCACTGCTACCATACTACATAATTTCTTGGAAATTTGCATGCAGAAATGTAAATTCCTGGTTTTATTCGGTAAGACTTTGTTTTTTCTCCTGATTCCCTTTAATACTTATTGTCATCTGTACCAGCGAATCTTCGTTTAGTATAAATTTTTCATCATCAAAGCGTCGTGTTTACGCCTGCGCGGTAGAGCCGAACGTAAAACACCTGAAATTAACGTTTGTAATGCAAATGTTAGATAATTGAACACAAACCGAAATGAAGATTTGCTCGTATTTTGTTTCAGCGATTGACTGAATTCCCGCTTGTAAGGTGAGTGTAGATGCACGCTGTAACTTTGATATGGAATGCGAGTTTACTTAAATTCGACGGAATATCAATCGGTCATGCTAGCAAAACTAGATCGAAGTTTGTAGACAGACCCACGCGAGATAAAACGCATTTTCTGTTCCTAGCTGCATTTCAATATTCCTTTCACGTCAGGCACCAATCTATGAATTGTTCTGTTCTTGTATTTATAATTGCTCGAAAAAACAGAATGAAGCGTGCCATGGTTTGAGCAAAATCGATTTCTCTACAACGCAAAGATATGTACTATGTACGCTAGCTAAACCATTTATTTAAGATCCCTAGACAAAATATCGACAAGATAAATGCGAGTTTTGCAAGCGTTTAATTGTAGATGTTTAGTTGATGAATATTTTTTATCTAACGAAAGTTAGTACTAAAAGGTACCAATTGGAAATATCATAAACGGTGATTTCATTTCTTCATTTTTTCGTCACCGATTTTATCTAAGCTATCCTCACAAAGTCGACATATTTCCAAAGTCTTCCCTCGTCGGATGAACCAACGCGAGACATCAAAATCAGAATAGCATGATAATAAATTCTGAGAGAGCCTTGAAAATAAAATTATAGTGAACATTTAAAACATAAGAGCTTTAAATCACTTCAATCTGTAGCGTGCTGTGATCTCACTGAGGCCTAATATTCAAAATTTTCATATGCTGAAAGTTAACGTGCCACAGCGCGAAATCATTCAAGTTGCGGTATCCTGCTGTAACTCTGAGACTCGAGCGATTCCCTCACAGCTCTGTAGCAATTCATTTTTGAAAATTTGTTGTACGCAGTCGGCAGACCTTTATGATTATGGTAAAGATATTTTTTTGGCATCTTTTTTAATATTACCATAGAAAAGTATGCAGATTTGAATGGCATGGTAACTTCAAAAAGATGGAAAGACAAAATAAGCAATACTGTTAACTGATTGATAGACAAAATTTGGCGCCAGACCAAGGAATACCAATTTGTTGAAAGCAGTTATCATTTTACCGCTATAATGAGACGAACGCAATCTACGAAGGGCCAATTTAGTTCACATTGCAATTTTTATTTGCTTGTCCTAGGAATTACATACTGTTGGGAATTTTTCATAACAAAAGAGAGAGCGATCACTTTTCATCTATCAGCAATGTTTTTAATTTTTTCTAGGCTATCGCTAATTGAAAATAGATAAACATTAAAGATTACTTTTTTCATTATCTAATACTTCCTCAATATTTTTGTTACATTTACTGATGTAAAAAATATGATCGTATCTATACGAACAAAAAACTTCATACTGCATTCTGCTCTTTCCATTTCCAATCAGATTAGCCGGCGGGGAAGTGTCTTCAGTTCTGCTTAAATGCTGTCCTCAGGTGATTGTTATTGATCGTATCTTCCTATTTCTGTCGGTTCTACGATTCTTTTCTTATTGAAATTTGCTCATTAACAAATTATTATCAATTTGGTATGGACTTTGCTGGAAGGCCGTAGTTTTTCTTAAGCTCGATAGCTATATCGATGTCTGCTTATATAGAGCTTATCAGTAAGTCCTCTTTGAACTTTGTCGCTTGTTCTAAAGATTATCCCGACAGCTATAAATCTTTTCTCTGTATTACTATGTTAATGTCTAATGTAATAACTTTCTTAAGCCTAAATTGAGATTAGGCTCTCATAACAATATATTCACGGTCCCTGTTGTACAATCTGCCGTAAACTGATTACAATACATCACTTGATGCATATGGAACAATTCAAATACTGCAAACTGCCGTAATACTGTTAACAAAGCGCATTTAAAATGCAATCCTGAGAAATTAGATACGATCTTTTGCAATTCAGTTAAAAAATACTACAGAAATGTTGAAAAGCTATCTCAAACCGAATGCTTGTACAAAAACTGTTTGACCGCCCAATAGGTGAGTTAGCTTGGTATTAGTAAAGAGATGTTGCATCACAGATAAACACAATGTACAATTTTCAAAGAAACCCGATTTCTTGCAGTTGTACAAAATACTGTTAAGTTCTGAAACTGGCAAGGTTATCGAAGCCCGCAAACATCAGATCAGCTCGGTTGTTGCGTTCAGTTTTTGAGTGATGCAGAGTCGAGTTATGTTTGAGGTCGTTAATGTCAGGGATT
>Ga0126337_10000910_pt1 | contig 16706 bp, 14 predicted proteins | sample DipCmetagenome_FD_92527 | JGI IMG/M metagenome (GOLD analysis project Ga0126337, IMG submission 92527) | Coral microbial communities from La Bocana,Puerto Morelos, Mexico - Diploria C A metagenome | ecosystem: Host-associated > Invertebrates > Cnidaria > Coral | place: La Bocana,Puerto Morelos... | reverse complement strand
GATTGAACGCTAATGAGATTCAAATTCCTTATGATAAGCATCACAAAGTGTCCTCATTGGTAAAAAGACACCAAAACACACACAATTCTGTCAAATATGAAGTAATATGAAAATGTCAGATAAACCTACCAAATATGAAGTACTAATTGAACAATACTTGCGTTCAATCCTGGACATAAGTGAGGCCTTAGTCTAAAATTAATGGCTGGAAAAGACGGCTGTAAGAGGATGTGGTGGCCGCTACTATAATCTGACCTTTCGTATTTATTTGCACTGGGTAATTTTATTTTCATCATGGAAGTAGTAATTTTGGATAGCAATGTCGCGGCAACAGTGAATAAGTGTTAACAATTTGCCTTCGAAGCAGTATGACAGTTCATTCTGTTGTTATTGATTTTTTTTTAGGGGTTTTTGTGTTGTATGAGTTTTCTCCGATGGTCGTGCAGTATACAGAGAGTCGAAGGTGAGAAGCTCACTACATTCGCTGAATTTTTTGTTCAGTTTTGATCATGTGCAGAAGAAAAATCTCAACAAAACCAAAACAAGTCTGTGTGCTGTGATTGGGTAAAACTTAACGCACGAATTTATAACCGAACACAGGAGATCAACCACACAATTTGAGGTATTTACGGTCAAGAGTAAGTGGAATCACGTCTTTTTATTTTTTTTTCTCTTTGGAATTTCAGATCCTTCATGCATTTTCTCACTGGTGTGTGTGCAATTGTCGGTGGTATTTTCACAGGTAAGAAGTCAGTTAAACTGATTCTGTGTATACATTGTTCAGAAATGAATTAAAGAAACTCCCGATAAACGCAGCTTTTGGTACGAAGCCATATAACGTGATTAATTCTTATCTTCATCCCGCCACCTGACGGAAATTAATAATAACGCGTCTCACAAGTTCTCGAGCTAAGAAACCAACAGAAGAAGGCTAAAACTGTTCAGCCCGAGATAATGGCTCAGTTTATCTTTAAAGATTTTCTTTCATTTTTCATTCATCTTTTTTTTATTAACGTCTAACGCACATTTTCTATTTTTGTCTTCCCAGTGGCTGGCCTTGTAGATTCCATGATTTATCACTCTGCCCGAGCACTTCAGAAGAAAATAGATTTGGGGAAAGCGAGCTAACAGGGAGAGTCGAACTTGCGTGACTGGATAATGTACTATTGCGTGACCTTAACGTGTTGCGTCACGTACACCGGACTGATAAAATGCCTTCTGGTACATATTTTAAACTCAAGGCAGCGGTTTTTAGAAAGATAATTTCTTCTAACAAGTGGAAATACAGATATCAACCTAGTAACAGTTTTACAAGCATACACAGTTAGAGATTCCTTCACTAATTCATGACAAGACAGTTGTCAGAATTAACAAAATCGATGAACAGCGAATCATATTGTAATGACATGCAATCCTTCCTCAACACGGAACTTCAGTGTTTTTTTATCTATTGTAGCCGGCCTACTTGTGTGTTCTTTTGTTTTATTGTGGGAATATTATTTTGGTATCTCTGTGGTCCACTCCAAGAGCACTGGGAACTACTTGAACAAAGGACATAAAACTCGAGTTGTGATTCTAATCGTCTCCAAGTAGCTTGTAAAGATTTTTTTGAAAGTTCGTCGATCTCATTAGAGGAATGATATTCTTCGCCGCCTGGACCTTGCACGAGACTTTCATGAACATTTATTTGATTGAATATTTCCCTTTGTATTTGTTAATAAAGGTTCCTAAGACGGTGACACGATGTCATCTCTGCTCGATTAAATCACGCCATTTAGAACATCCGTATTTACTCGAATAATCCATTTTATCTCCTTCTCTGTCAAGCTAAAAGGGTGGGTTCCTTTGGGGTGATCTGGATCTGTATCAGTGATCAAAGTGATCAAGATCAAACCACTCAGTCATGGATGGACCATGGTCCGAGTGTGCATGGGGTGTGATACAAAGATCAGGAATCTACAATTTAGTTCTGGAGTCAATTTTTGTTTTTAATCTGTCCAGTCTCTTTTCCCATGCATTAATTACCATTTCCAACAATTATTCAAGAAAATCCATGGAGTTTGATCTTGCTAAATACTACCCCAATAGTGGCCGCCATCTTGAATTCACCCCTGGGTACTAACAGTTGTCGGGTTTAAGAAGAGATTTGGAGACGTGCGCTGTATGCTCTCAAAGCTACTGACGTCACAGGTCGCAAGAGGGTTGTGACTAGAATGGATACCTTAAAATCAGGTTGGACACATTATGTTTATTACACAACAAACCAGAATGGATACTCCAAATAAGGTTGTCATCTTTACTCAAAATACGTGATAGGAGTCATAAGGTAAGACAGAAAACAGAGGAAAACAGATGTGTTGTGTAATAAACATAATGTGTCCAAGGGCATATTAACTGCATTGTAGGTACCATTTCACGGGTGCGTGTGTTTCATCAGGGTTTCCAAACACGAGAACGAGGCCGCATGCCGAGTGCTTTTATTATTTTCGAGTGTTTGGAAACACTGATAAAACACAATGCACGAGTTATGGAAGAAAAACATCTCAATCGTTACTCAGGTATAAAAGAAATGGATATATTCACTAAATTTTTCACTTGTCGGCAAGTTTCTCGTTTTCAGAAGGGTGTTACCTATGTTATCATAATTCTGTGGGTGATTATAAAATCAAGGTTCAATTTTAAATTATTTAATATTTTCTGCAATGGCTGTGTCACGTTTTCGGAAGCAAAATCAGCCGTTGAAGAGGCTATGTTTGTGGAAAGTGCCGTGGCAAAGTCCACTCGTTGCAAGAATAAATGGGCTTCTAGAATATTCGAAGAATGGCAGTAGTTGTAATCAGTGGTTTATTCAAAGGTTACGATTTCCAACTCGTTCAGTCTGGGCTGGATACATCTTTGATTGAGATGTATGCCTTGTCTTTGAATTACTGCCTTTCTAAGTTTTGTGCAAGAGGAAGCGAAGTCTTCTCCGAACGTTATCCCCTAAAATGGTGTATGGTATTATTGCCGGCATCCGTCGATTCATTGCAGAGAAAAATTCCGGACTGTCATCGGTGAAATGCGGTATATAAGTATGAAAAGATAAGTGAAGCTAAATCTGCCGAGGCTCCTGAGGTGTTGGCGCCTAAGTGCAGCACTAACAATAAAGAAATGAAAGACACAGAAGTTACTGTTGGAATTGGCAATTCGAATACGTCTTGTGATCAGTTTATGACCTCTGCCTACTTTGAGAACTGTAAAATAAATATTTACGTAAATAAGTAAACGAATTTGATCATGTTTTCTTCAGAAAATGACTTGTGACTTCTTATCAGAGAGGGTGCTAATAAAGGCTATTTGCTCATGTTGGTGTCTTTGTTTTAAGTAATCAGATTCGCGTTATTAACAATTTGAGTTTGATGCTTTATTAAATCCATTTTGAAATCACTGGTTATCCTTGCAATCTGATTGGCTCTCAGCTGTGCGATTTATCCACAAATCGCACTATTTCTTTCTCAGCCAATGAGAATAAGACAGTAAAACAAAACAACCAATCACATAACACAATCGCATCACGTTGACATGACGTTGACTTGTTTTCAAAATGAGATGTTAATGCATTTCTGGTTTTGCTTTTCGACAAACCGGCTACCGGTTCAATATATAATCGTATCAACCAAAACCTTGTAGTTCTTGTATTTTGGCTATTAAATTGTGCTATTTAAAAATGGATGCAATAAAGTGGATATTGAACTTCGGGTCATGCAAGTTGCGCGCTCGTTCGATTTTGAAATCACGCGTATGATTTCAGACCAAATTGCACTCCACTCAGTTCAATTACATTCTTTATCAAACTTGATATTGCATGATATGGATAGCGCGTCATTCCAGTTTTTCACCGGGGTTTCAAACCACATGAACGTGACGAAATTGGCTTCTCGTGGTTGGATGATCTTATTCATCAAGAAAGCAAAAAGGTCTCCCATCATAGACTTAACTAATTTATTTCTTCCATTCACAGGATGTAACCTTTACGTTTTAACATACTAATCTCTAATTTAAGTTTTTCACTTGACGCAGACAGCTGTTCAATGGTTGGTATTCTCATCCTGGATCTGTAATGCAACGTACAAATTTTTATCAAAAGACGATGCGTTTATAGTGATTTATACCGTAATTACATTAATGCGCGCGCTCTGATTGGTCAATCAGCTATGGTTTATTGTCCCGTTAAACCCATGGAAATTTCGCGTGTCTTCTTAATTATTATATGCGGCTCGTGATTTAAGAATTCTTCTCGTGTTCTTCCAACATCCCGAGTGGTTTATCACCCTATAAAGCATAGAAGCTTGTGGTCTATTTCTTAAATATTGTAATGTTTTGGGATATTGTATCGCACAATAGACTTTGCAAGTAAGGCCGTACTCGGTAGATAACTACCTTTTTTACAACGCTAACCATGTATATATGACAGTCGTTTTGCCGTTTAGAGATGTTCACCAACATCTAAAATTACTGGGCTAGAGTTCTTCTAAAGTTCAATGCTAACAGTTTTCAACAGACACCGTTATAAAATGAAGAACCTTAACTTACTCATTCTGTGGGATAGCCTTCGTAACAGCAGATGCGCCCCTGACATTCTCCCATTCCGTACATTTTCTTTTCCCCCGGATCACAAACGTACTTACAGGTCCCGTACACACCATGATAGATGTAGCACCCAAGTGGCGGCTCCTCTGACAGACATAAAGTGGAATACAATTAATAATAATAATAATAATAAAGGTTTATTAGCATTCCACGTAAAAAAATGACTCTTCTATGCTAAGTTAAGCGATATACAAACAAAATACTATGATATTAAAAGATATATTTAAATAATGGTGTGAAAGATAAATGATATTGGAAAACTATAGATTATATAAATTATAAATAGATAAGAAAAAGAAAATTATAGATTTGTCCTTGCCTTGTCGATAAAAAACTTTTTACAATGAGATACAAACTGTTTATATTCTGTGCAGTTCTTATATGAGACTGGTAAGCTGTTAAAAACTTTGGCCGCCTGGTCTTGTAATGTGCCGGAGTGTTTTGGCACCCCCAGGTTCACAGCTGCAGATGATCTTAAAGTTCTATTTGGATGGCGGACAGTGACCCTGAGATATGCCGGCCAGTTTACATCATACATGGCTTTGAAAGTAGTCTTACAAAGATTAAGATCCCTGTTCTCATTAAAGGGCAACCAGCCAAGGTCTATAATGTCAGGTGTTTTCGCATATCTTTTTATGACAAAACTGGCAGCAGCAAGTTGCACTCGTTGCAGACGCGTACGGCGCAAGAGATAATTGGGTAGTTGATGGTATACAATGTCATTATAGTAAACTTTGACAAGATCAAACATTCCGCTAACTGTTTTCTTACATGAAATGGAGCAAGATTTCCAAGCCTTCTAAGGACAGAAAGAGTGCAGTAACTACATGAAATTTTTGACTGAATGTCTTCATTCCACTTTAAGCTCTCTTGAAATGTTGTCCCTAGCAACTTGGTGGATGTAAGTCTCTCAAGTTTTGTACCTCCTGCTGACAGATTAGTTGGATAGGCGTCAAGCTAGTGCACGCGAGAAAGCTGTTTGGTAGAAAACAATACCACCTTGGTTTTCTTGGCATTCAAGGAGAAGTTACAGCTTGATGCCCAAGAAGCAAGACTATCAAGAGCCTTCTGTAATTTTTCCTCTCCGGCCTTTAAGTTAGCAGGTTTCTCATGGATGTATATAGTTGTGTCATCTGCGTATTGATAGGATTTAATGGAATCCAAGTTGACATAAATATTGAACAACACTGGCCCAAGTATAGAGCCTTGCGGGACTCCAAACCTAACGTTCACATAGTCCGAAACGTTGTCATCAATTTGGACAAACTGTTGTCGTCCGGTCAGGTAGCTAATCAGCCATCTCAAATAGTCTTTTGAAAAACCAATACTGAGCATCTTCTTCAAAACAGTCTCGTAGGCAACAGTGTCAAAAGCCTTAGAATAATCAGCTAACACAGCCATGGTGACCTCGCCTCTCTGCATGGCCTGGAGAATATGGTCTCTCATGGCCCATAGTACTGCTGTGGTGGTATTAAGCTTGTTTTGGACATACATTTAACAGAAGCGTAGCAAGACTATGGAACTTCTACTGTAAAAACACAACCATGCGAGTTTCAGGTAGAAATATATACGACGTCGGTGAGACGACGTGTCAACTTAGGCATGTCCCTTCCTATAAGCACTCATAAAATTCTTAAGAATACCATTTGTGGAGTTAGAAAGGAAGTCAGCTTTCTGCTTCAAAACAAGGTGCTCGAATACCTTTGACAGTACGGGTAGTATGGAAATAGGTCTGAGCATGATGTCATTCTTTGACTTGATGTCGTTAACCTTAGGTATGGGGCTGATGCGTGCTATCTTCCACTGTCTTGGAAAGACTTGCTTGGAGATGCAGTTGTTTGAGATATTTGTGAGTGGAGATGTAAGACTTTCCGCAACCATTTTCACGAACTTAACAGGAATGTTATAGGGAGTAATCGCGCAAGTAATTTTAAAATCGGTCGAGCGTGAAGTGAAAACGTCTGTAGCGCTTTTCATGAGTTTTGAAAGCCATTAAAGCGCGCGTAATTGACGTGTGAATCACGTGGGTATCCCATTACAGGTATCCTATTACAAAAAGTTCAAACTGGACACCCACGCGATCGCGCGCCGATTACGTGACAAATAGGCGCGCGGAGAACCAATCACTATCGAGAATTAATATAATATGGACTAGGCATTTGCAGCTGCTGTAGGCGTTATTTGGCCTGAAGTTTGATGTGGTTGAAGACTGCGAAAAAATCTGTTGTACTGTTGGAACTTTCCCGCCCGATAAAATTGAAGCACATCCGGGACATTATTATTTGCAAGCAAAACATGGCTACGAACGGAGTCAAGATCATCAGGCCAAGCGCTTAACTATCAGAACTGTCTGTGATTCGCTAGCGCGGAAGCAATTTAGATCTGTGGCTTCCAGTCGATAAATGACGTACTCTCAACATGCTGAGTGCTTTCTTACTCATAATTATGATCTAATTTGCTTGAAGTTCAATCGATTCTCGACGTAAGAGGCTCTTGTTCAATCCATCTAGGACTATACAGGCCTTAAGAAATTTATCGATCAACTCTTCGCGGCGATTTTGACATGTAAAAGTTTATTTTGATCTAGACTCGAATTTCATGTTGAATTCATGATTCGATGAAATTACCGTGAATTTAGTGTCCCTGGCCTCAAAAGGCATACAGGACAGTTATTTCCTTTTGTGTGAGCTACGATAAGCCTTGTGGAAAGCTAGTTCTAAGACAGACTTGTATCGAGATCTATCAGTGACAAGCCAGATTCTTTGCGAATCCAGACAGATGTACATATTATTGCGCCAACCAAAAAATTAAACAAATTATCAAATAATTATTAATTAATCAAACAGATTACGTGTTGTGTAATATTCTCACCTGGTTGATAGAAACACCATTTAGCGCCAGCAACTGTTGGGTCCCAACAACAAGAATTGCCCAGACATTCCTCCTCAGTTGTGGTAGGAGTACCACAATCCACGCGCTCAGAAGGAGCAACAGGGCAAAGTCCATCAGGGAGGTCTGTGATGTTTGAAACAAAGGTAATATCAGGCTGCTGCCAACAGTATCACGGTTCATTTGTTATATGAGGGCAAAATGTAAAATACATTTGTTAGAAAAACTCTCGCGAATTTGCTATGGCAAAAAACCTCTTCATGTGTTTTTCCGAAGCATAAACCATCTTTTCTTCCACCATAAAAAATATCATATTTTACTACTTTACTACTTTTTTTATTATATTCAACATGATATTCCAAACATTCTGAGTTCCGAAGCAGGACCAGATACTCCCTATAGTGGCGTATACGGGCTGGCTCCGCCCGAAACCTTTTTCAGTCTCGAAGTGTATAAAATGGAAGGGATTTCACAAGTTGAGCTATTCGAAATCTGTCATTTAGTTATTTTAAAGGGCCTTTAATTTAAATATTTCGACCAGAGGCATTTTAAGGCTGTATCATTTCTTTTATTGGGCACAACATGAAAATGACAAGAAGACGTCATGTTTTGATGTCATAGTATACGGTCCAGTTACAAAGGATTACCTTGTTTCAATTTAAGTTATACGAAAGGGGCACCTTTCCTGTCAAAATTGCATACATACATACATAAGGTGTGGGGTTGGACCTCGGGGCGGAGCTTCCCCGTATAAAACTTTTTAGCCCCCGCCCCCTCCGGGCTCTGATGCTTAAAAATGTAAGAAAGACAACTCAAATTGCCGGAATTATTGAATCACTTCTTACGTGTGCCTCTCTTAACGTAACAGAATTTAAGGTTTGGATGGCTGTCATCCCAGCAGCAGTTTCTTTTCAAGCAGGTTTCTTCATCTATTCCCAGCCACCCACACTCCCATCGGTAATCTGTATGATCACATGTGCCTGGAAAACAATAGAAACTCTTAGCTAACTGCTAAAACACAGACGCGTTATGTTAATCACAGGACTCTGATGGTAACAACTTCTAGGGAAAGTGTCATAACCTGCCTGTGTTCGTAATCACTGGAAATGCTAATTTTAATCCCCAACCGAGTGCAAGGGCAGTACTAGGAAATATTGGCCCAAGTTTGTATAGTAACAGGACCTGGCTGCGCTCGGTTCGTACAAAAGCGACCGAGAGCTAATATTTCACAGTATGGCTTGAGCAAGTTAGAATAGCAAATTGTTTATTACATTGCATTCGTATGTCTGAAGGTTATGAAGGGAAATATTTTGAATACCTTCGTCTTCCAATGGTGAGTTTCCCATGGCAGCAACTGCTCCAAAAAGTAACATGACGACCATAAATTTTCCTTCCATGTTGTTGGGCTGTTTACAGAATAAAGGTTCCTTCTATATATCACATTCTTATGTACAATAAAGAAAATGAAGAAACAGAGCATGCCTTTCACAAGTGTCAGGTACAGACACTGTCAGAAGCTAGAGTTTTGTTTTACATTCATTCATTTGGAAAATGTTTACTGCCCCTCGTGTGTGAACACGCTGGTGTAATGTTTTATATAAGCCGCTTGTTACGTTATTCTGAGAATAGAGAGAATGGCTTCGCAAGTCGAAACCTTCTCTTAAAGTACGACCAATTGAGCATTGCTTTTTACGCGGGCTTAGAGTGGCAAAAGCCTGAGCCTAAATTTGCAAACAAAGAAAAAGACTAGACGGTTTAAGGATAAATTAATCTGATTGTTTTAACAAAGATCTTACTATGTTTCCTGTATCATATAGCCCTTTTCAAAGAGCACACCTGGGTAACGGTTTGAACAACGAAAGCTTCCAAACGAATGATGTTTTCACAAGTATTGTTAATTCTTTAGTTAAGTAGCTTCACAACAAACAATCTGTGTTTCCAAAAAAAGTGGTGAACTTAATAGCTGTCTTTATTCATCCACGGTAAATTTATCAATAATAGTAAACAAGTAATTTTAAACGGAAAAAACCTTGCCAAGAGCGCGACAATGGTTGGCAGAGTTCAGTGTTCACAGTCCAGATTTGTTCTAGTTTTGCCGTGTCTTTTAAATTTGTCTACGCGCGTTGAACGTTTTGGGACGTGAGGGACACGTAAGGACAAACACAACTTTGGTTGACGAAAGCTGCATATCAAGAATTGTGTTTTAACACGTTTCGTTTGTCGTTTCATGTCAGTCTTAATTTATTACACGAGCAACAGGCAAATTTCTATAGAAGTACTGATTGTGTATTTTCTGCGATTGTTCTAGTATTTTTTTATCTGGAAAAACCGAACAGTGAAAAACGCCCAGCGGACTGTGACGAATAGTTGTGGCTCTGATCTATAATTCTAAAGTTGTACAATTTAAAATTAGTAGAAAATAAGACTTGGTTTCTATAAATTGTGTTTTACAATAATTGTTCCGTGAGGCTCTTAAAGTGCCATTGCAGTGGGATAATAATATTGTTTTTTTTCCTTGGTTTAATTATCAAATTTTATTATCCAATTGCACTTCGTAGAGCATAAATTACGCCCAAACGAGTGCTCCAGAGGACGGTTTAGAGAGTTTTTCTGGCAACGCGCAAGCGGCGAATTGGATTGAAGATACGCAAGAAAAAAATAGCTGAGAATTTTACTCGTTGTTTGTAAAATACGGCACAACACGTAAAAATACTTAGCGATACTACACAATAATGTATGTATTCGTGGTTTCTCAATATGCACATTGTAACATGACTTACCGTACAAAAAAGGTTTTCTTACTCACTGCAGTGATGTTCTCTTTGAAATCTTGTTCAACTGAGCCCGGTTAGAAAAAAGGTTTTTCTTTAAAGTCGTCATGCGATTATGGAAAAAGTGATACGTCATTACCAAAACAGCCAATCAACGACGTTAGCTAGGAACAACACATGCCTAGGTTGACACATCGTCTCACCGACGTCGTATATATTTCCACCTGAAAATGGCATGGTTGAGTTTTTACAGTAGAAGTTCCATAGTCTTCTGTTAAATGTATGTCCAAAACAAGCTGGATTTTCGGATAACAATAGGAAAGCTAACCGAGTTTTATCTCTATATTTGGCATTGACATTTTCACGTTTTAATCAAAATTGTTGAAGTAAAATTCTTATGAATAATCTCCGTTTCTACAATTATTAGATAAAAACTACGTCTGAAAGAATGGATTTTGTTTTCAAAGCGTTTACTGTTGATTTATTGAAGAATAGTAAAAGCCGTAAGTGTAATCAGCTTGGTTTGTTTTGGGGAAAATTGAAACAATTTGCAGTATTTGTCATATCAGTTTCTACAGTAAAGGATGCGGGTTAAGACACTCCTCTTGTTTTCACGGCGTTTAGTCACGTTTAGCGGTTATTAAAAGCCAATTTAAGCCGTAACTAATTAATCAACTAAGTTTGTAAACAACTTGGGCATTATATTCTCCTAACCTGACATGAAATGCCCGTGTGAAAAGATAAGTTCTTCCTTTATTTTACTGTAAAAGTTTCATTCTTTTGCTTATCTTACTAGATGTGTAGGTAAAAATAAGTAAAAAAAGTTCAGCATGTAAAAATACTGCATTCTTTGTTTAAACTAAACCGGCAACAGTTTTCCCTGGTAACGAATTTAACACTAGAAAGTTTTTAATGGAGAGCTCTGCGCAAATGCTTCCAAAGTCGTCAAAAATACAAAGATGATAAAGAAAATAGGAAAGTAAAATATATAGTTTGACAATTTGGTTGTATCATTTTCGCTGTTTCTACCGTTAAAAGATATTTCTGAAAGAGTGGTGTTTATTTTTTCAAATCGTTTAGTGATTATTCAAAGAAAAATAGCCATAACATGTCAACTAATTTTGTAAACAATTTGGACATTATATTACCATAACCTGAAATGACTTTCGCACGTAAAATGAAAGGAAGATTTGCTTCTGCTGTAAAAATTTCATTCTTTTAATAATATTCTTTACATCTAGGTAATAACAAAACAAAAAAGAAAAAAGTAAGTTAAACGGATTTATACATTCTCAGATAAAGCCTGGCAACGGTTAAGTACAAGAAACACGTAAGATGTTTAAATTGAAGCGGCCTGTACAAAGAGTTCCGAAGCCGTAAAACATACAAAGATTATACAGAGAAATAAAAAGTTGAATATATTGACGGTTTAGTTAGGTCTGATACTGAATGGCGTTTGTTGAATGGCTTTTTTTGTTTTTTCAACTTAAGATGCTAAACAATTTAGACATTATGCGGCCATAACCTAACGTGAAATGCGCCCGTCTGGAAGATACGCTTCAGATTCTACTGTAAAAATTTTCAATTTTTCAATAATATTCTCTATATGTAGGCACAAGCGACTTAAAAAATCAGCTAGCATGTAGAAAGGTTGTATACATTCTTAAGGCAAAGCCTGGTTACGGTAATGTAAGCGGTTTGCACAAAGAGTGACAGAGTTATAGAAACTTACATATATTTGACAGTTTGATTATATCAATTTCTCTGGAACAACTGTTCAAAGATACAGCTGATAGAAAATATGGAACAAGCACCTAGAAAAGTTCACTCTGTTTTTGCCGGGATAGGGGACAAAAACAAGAACGCTTTTAATGGAAGCGCAAAAAGTTCCAAAGTGGTCAAAGATTATACAGATTGTGAGATACCTGGGAAAACCTGATTTGCTTTAAATTTTAATGTGTAAATACCAGGCTTTTATGAATATTCTTTATATGAACTAGAAACGCTACGCAGGAAAACTGTTTGTGCACATCCATTCTTTAAACAATACCCAGTAACGGTTGAACACAAGAAAATTTTGTAATGGCAACGGTCTGCACAAAGAGATCTAGAGCCGTTAAAAAATACAAATATTACATAGAAAAAAGGAAGGTCAAACTAAATTCACAGTTTGGCTACATCAATTTTTCTGTTTATACCTTTTCAAGACAGCCGAAAGAATTAACGCTACAAGCATGTAATGGGGAAAGTTCATCTTGTTTTCGCTGCGTTTAGTCACGTTTAGCGGTTATTAAAAGAATAATTTAAGCCGTAAGTAATTAATCAACTAAGTGCATAAACATCATTTTTACTGAAAGCGCAAAAAGTTCCAAAGTGGTCAAAAGTACAAAGATTATACAGACTATGAGATTGATATTTAGGGAAAACCTAAACTACATTTGTTAGTTTGGTAACATCAATTTCTCTGTTTCTACTGTTAAAATATATTGCGCAGAAAGAATGGCTTTTGTTATCGAAGCCTTCAGTGATTATGGTAAAAACTATAACTTGTCCACTGTTTGTATACAATTTGGACATTATATTGCCATAACCTAAGATGAAATGTCCACGTGAAATTAATAACGCTTCAGATGTTTCTGTAAACATCTGAGTCTTTTAATAACGTTACATATGTTTAGGGAAATTTCTATATGAACGCTTTATACGGCATTCTTAAAACAACATACTCTTTTTGCCGGGAAACGGTTTAACACAAGAACATGTTGCCAAGACTTCCAAAGTAGTGAAAATTTAACGATTATACCAAAAATAAGGTATCATGTTCTGAGTATCCACAGAATAACGATAAGATATTTAGTTTGGGTTTTGTCTGAAATGCTCCAAAATTAAAACGGTTTTTTATTATTTTTTTTTGTGTTCTTTGAATGAGACGCTGATAATGTAGGGCCATCTGAAATGCTTTACAAACTGAGACGCTTTCCGAAAACAAGAACACGAATAGCGCTAGCCAGCATTTTCAAATTCTCTCGGTTTGAGGACCTTTTCGAAAAGTTTAGTTTTGTGACGGACTAGTGCGGTAGGTCAACCCGAAGAAATGAAGCTGCGTTTTCTAACGACGACGGAAACGGCACAGAGAACGTCACCGAAATGAGAGGTTGAACGCGTAGTCCAATAACTGTGCGCATGCGCTGTGTACATATATTTGCCGTCCACGCGAACCACGGCGGCTAATTTTCGTATTTTCATTTGGAATTGAGCGACCGTTGTTACTTATTTACCACGAGCAAGTCCTGAGATCAATAGACGCGAAATTTGAAAGTAAAATATAAATGAATTCTTTAACCAGGCGTTGTCTTCGGAGTCGCCGTCGTTATTCGATTCGTCTTCTGAACAGATAATTTTCAGAAACGATGCGTTGGATATCCCTGATTGTCGACGACTCTAGAACTCTTTGTCAGGACTGCTTTTGGTGTGTTAAACCGTTGCGGGGAAAATCCGTGTGGTGTATGGAAAATAAATGCAAAAAAACGTTTTTCATGCAAAACCTTTCTTGGTCAAATTTACCGATAAATACTAGTTGTGAAAGAATATGAAAATTTTTAAAAAAGTTAAACAGAAACAATTTTACGTCGGCACTGTATGTTAGGTTATTTATTTATAGATAACCTTACATAAAGTGCCAACGTAAAACTATGCGGACTCAATATTGCCTTACTCAGTAATTATAATAGTTTACAAATTTAATTCAACTGTATTTCTCTTTTCCAATAGTCGCTTAACGCTTTGCAAACAAGACATTCTTTCAGTGTCCTTTTACAGAAGAAACTGAAAAATTGATGTTTGCTAGTCAGTATCCGATTGACTTCCAAAAGATTGATTGAAAGTAGATCCAATATCAAAGCCAAGACTGGAACTGAGGGCTTGCCATTGTTGTCTGAAAAATTCATGCATCATTTTAAAGTTTTTAATTGAGAGCTCAAACGGATCAAATATCTCAACAGCAGTAAAACCACAGTCATGCAAATTGCACGTGCGAATCAGGCGGATATTGTCCCTCAGGCATGCTCTGTTAAATTAGCGCATGCGCTCTTTTACCTGGCTCAGAGTATTCATTGTTAGCTAAAGTCGTTGATTGGCTGTGTTGGCGATGGCGTGTCATTCTGCCAATAATCAGTTATCACCTTTAAAAGAAAGCTTTTCTTTTGACCAGCGCTTTCAAAGAGTGCAAATCACAACAGTGAGTGAGAAGACTGGTTTTTGAACGGTAAGCTATATCACATGTTGAGAAACATTATCCCATTGCAGTGACCTTTTTAGTGCTTCACTTAATAATATAAAACAGAATTTACAGAAACCAAGACATCAGCTTCTTTTCTAAATGGTTAAAAGGTAGAAATTTATAATTACGGTCACTTTATGTCCATAATGTTCGATTGATAACGGTATCTTATATACAAGGCTACAAGATTAAAACGCTTGATAAAATTAATTCCCGTTAGAGAAAGTTTGGAAACATGAGAAATGACTTGTTAGTTCAAACTGGGGCGGAATTGTTGGATCATTAGCCCCTCAACAACGACCCTACGCTTGTGGAATATCTGTGCTGAGGAGAGAACACGCCAGGTGAAAGAATGTGATGGGTTCTCCCGTAGGTGTTTTGCAGGTTCAGAGGTGTGAGCAGGATTTGAATGTTCCGCAATTCGTACTGCTAAGTTTCTCACATTCACGCTAATGTAATCAGCGCCACAAGAACAACTTTATATTTTCACAATCCTGACTCAAACAAAAGAGCTTTATGAGATCGCACTGTCGGGAAAATTAATTTGTAGGCTAGCCGGAGTTCATGCTATTTTATTTAGCCATGTTTACGACAGCCGTAAGTCGTCTCTGTGCGCAGTTGGTTTTCCCACTTTTCTGGTTTTACAGACAATGGAATCCCAGAGCTATCGCATACAACAGACGTCAGTTATTCTATCGAAATTTTAGAGCCTGAGGAGTTTTATGTGTCGCTCATTAAAACTGAGCAGTTTACTAAACATTACAGCAACCCCGTCATAACACTTAAGGCAGAAACATAAACATTGTTTCTTACCCGTGAGCACCAATTAACATGAAGAAAAAGAGCTCTAAGTCCCCTTTTTTCCAACTGTTTCGTATTTTAAGACAAGACATAGCCCGTGATTAAAATTAAAGGTCCTCAGTTTTTGCGCAGTGCAAGCCTGTTTACTCATCCTCGCTCCGGATCGAACGGTCCTGGTTCAAGCCCTAGCCGGGGACATTGTTCTTGGGCAAGACACTTTCCTCTAGCAGACCGGTGAATGTAATGCACGAGATGGGGGTGGGCTACTTGGAGGGGAATGTCTTTATTTACCTTTTTTACCTTATTCTGTTAACAGCCCGGCAACATGGAAGGAAAACTTGTGTTCATCATGTTACTTTTTTGTGCCGTCGCTGTGATTGGAAAATCAACAATGGAAAAAAAGGGTATTTAAATTTTACTTTATAGCTTTTTAATTTTCAGAAAATCAGATTTTTTTAACAGGAAATAAGTGCAATGTTGTTAGAGATGCTATGTAGTGATAGCATGGTCAACAGATTGAACGCCCAAGCAGTTCCAGTAACGTAAATAGCTGACTTGTTCCCTTCAATAATTAGTAACACACTGCTAACTAAATACTACGAGGATACTATACACAAAGGTACAATCCACAGGGATGCTATACATTGATACATTAACTATGTTTCCTTAGCTGTTTATAAAATCTAATCAATGGAAACACACTCAGGTCCCGTCCCACCCGAGGCCGGATAAATTTTAAATCGTAACGTAACTCACCGGTCATTTTGAATTTGCGTTTCACGGAAACTCTTGTAGGGAAATCACTTGATTATCGCAATGTTATCGTTTTCGAAAAGTTCCATTTCCTAAATATTGTTTGTCCACACTTAAACGCAAAGCCAGCGTTTTCGATTTCCTCCGGATTGAAGAAAGTTTTCGAAAAGCTTTGTTCAGTTTCCTGATGGATTATTGTGAACGTTAGACCTAACCGTGGAAAAATAATATAACTGTGTTTTCAAATGATTTCTCCTGTATATATAGTGTGCGGGGCGAGGCCCAAGTAGTGGGGTGAGGCATGTTTTGGGCTGTTCAGCATTTTGTAATCTGTGGAATCATATAGGTCTGGCACAGGATTATGGAAGCTATGGTTCGTGCAATTCCTATAATGAAATACAAGGGACCTGCAAGCCGACTTGTGATGACGACGAGGTGGGAATGGCGGGAAAGGAAGAGTGCGGAGAGCTCATGTGCTGTTTTCCCGGCTACTAAGAATGAGTAAGCAAATTAACGTTCTTTTTGAAACGGCGTCTGGCGAAAACTGTTAGCCTTAGCGGAACTCTAGCGAAGCACGTTTACAT
>Ga0126337_10000909_pt1 | contig 16712 bp, 9 predicted proteins | sample DipCmetagenome_FD_92527 | JGI IMG/M metagenome (GOLD analysis project Ga0126337, IMG submission 92527) | Coral microbial communities from La Bocana,Puerto Morelos, Mexico - Diploria C A metagenome | ecosystem: Host-associated > Invertebrates > Cnidaria > Coral | place: La Bocana,Puerto Morelos... | reverse complement strand
TTCGGAAGTTTTTTTTTCTTTTCTAGCTATGAGAGTCGCCTTAATCGATCTCTTCCAACTTGTGACCTGTGCTCTTCAAAAAGCGGTATAAACGATTCTTATTGACTCAGACTCAAAACTGGCCATATTCGGTTCAACTGTTAGCTATATAAAATAATGCTGTAAATATGCAGTCCATCTTTTTTTTTCATTCTAACTTGCACTTATATGTCATTCTCTTTTTACGATAATAATAACATGCAGCCAACCTCAACTTGTATCTACACGACAGTGACCAACTCGAAAACCCATTGGCTACTTTGGTCACCGTACACAACTAAATATTGTTTCTTCTAGCCAATTTCTATTTCTATTTATTATTTTTTTTGGTTCATTGTATACTGTCTTATGTTGAGTTGTTTTCTGTACCTCAGTGAGCAATAATAAACTTGAACTTAAATTTGTCTCTGATTTGTTCTCCAGCGGCGAAAAGTGTCGATTTAGTAGTTTTAACGGGCGTTAAAGGGTCGGTGGTTTCTCTAGTATAGGTCTTTTTACAATCAAATAGTGGCTCATCAGGCCGGAGCTTATCCCGGTTTCAGTAGCATGAAGCGACTAGGAGTGTTCTACTCCCCCCCTGTATTGGATGCTAGTCCATCGCAGGGTTACCCCTCAGCACTAAATTCGTCGTTACCCATTTATACACCTGGATGGAGAGAGGCACTCTGTGAGTAAAGAGTCTTTCCCAAGAACACAACACAATGTCCCCACCAAGACCGCTCGCTCCGAAGTCCACTAAATAAAGGTTTACATTAAAAGACAAAAAATTGTTTCAAGGAGAACTGGTTCACATCGGAATAAAAGCGATTTAGAAAAGAGGAACAAAGGACTTTCATTTTCATTTTGAGCATCGAGACGGTTTTGCGGGATCATAGCTTGTGCGCACCGCTCGTGCCCTTTTTTAGAGGAAGGCGTAGATGGCGACAGGGAACTTTTCGCTTGAGTGACAAAAACAAAAAAAAAATAACTAGTCGATTAACACTCATTTATTTAACAATCAAGTATAGAATAATCATGAAACATACAAAATGTACAAAATAAATAGCACGTAAGGACCTTAACGAAGTCAAGATGACAGGATCCATGTTTCTCACATGTTTATAAAGACATGCTTTGTATGAAGTGATTCTTTATCAATCCAATTACATAGCAAATATGTGTTTCGCCTGCAAACAATGAAAGCAAAGCTTAAAGTGACAGTGCTGCTCTCAAATTTACGATGTGATTATAGAGTTTCACAGCGGGTCCAAGCTTCAAGTTCATTCCTTTCATTAGAATCTCTGGGGACAGTGAAAGCAGAGCTTTACCGTCAATTTCCTGTAAAACGAGAGAAAAATATACGGTGTTAATTAGCTGACACTTCTAAGGTTAAACCCTGGTAATAACAAGCAATTTTTCTTTACTTGGCACCCCACAATTGTTTCCGAATAAGCTTCGAGAATCTTTTTTCTTGTGTTTCATTAATATGTTAATTTGCCCGCCTATTAAACAGACTTTAAACAGGCAGTCTTTTTTCGCTCGCGAATAGACCCGAAAAATTCCTTTCTGATGCTCCACAGAGATCCATGTGTCTCTGATTGGTTATTTCACGCGGTTTGGAATTTTCGCGCGAAAAAAATCAACTAATCAGAAACAGGTGTCTCCGTATAACTATAGCTTGTAGAATAGGCGATTTACCCGGGGAGGTATAGCGGTGCAGAAAACTAGTGAACACTTAAAAAAACCATTACTTGTTTTGTTAATCTATGGTTCTGTTTACAGAAGCTAGCTGATGACAGGTGGATTTGAATATTTTATACAAACCTCCTCCAAAAACAGTTCTGCCTTATCCCTACAGTCAGTTGCTGCGATAAAATCCGCCACGTTTTTGGCGTCCCATTTTGTTAACTCTTTATCGCATATCGCATCAGTCTTTATGTACTCCACGAGTGGGGGACTGGGTTCTGACCCGTGATTCACCGACACTACCTCCCTGGGGACCAATCTCGGTCTAACGTACAAGGCCATCGGGTTGAAAATGCCTTCTTGAGTGTTTGGCGTTGGGTTTGGTACAACTTCCGGTGTTCGACAAACGGCTGGATAATGAACTTTATCTGACGGCGTGATTGGGGTTTTGTTATCTTGAGCCAACGGTGAGCCAGTTAAATCCTGTCTTGAAATTCTCGGGCTACCACCGTAAGCAGTTGCTTTGAAATGTTGCTCATGTGTGTGCGGTATATTTACCAAGTGAGTCTTTCCATTACCTACTCTTAAGTCGCCATTGATATTAGGTGAATCAGTTCGTGAAGGATTTGCTGACGTGACGCTCACACTTGATTCATAACCAGAGTGTACTCTTGCATTCTGTGGCGTGTTGCCTTTGTATAAAGTGGAGTGAGATTGGGAGTGCGGAACAAACTTTGCCTTGTCAGGATGGCTTGCAGTACTTGCCTCCTTTGGACCTTTTGTCGAATGGAGAAGCGAATGAGAGTGTGTGCTCGTACTTCCGACAGTTGTACAGCTGTCACTTTTACCATGTGACGCGCGTGTTTCCAAGCCCGCGTTGTCCCCCGCTCGATTGGGAAGCTGGGCACCAGCCGGCAAAAATGCATACGCAGGTTCTCTAGTGTCCGATTTATAAACGGGCAAAAGATAGCCAGCCCGAGGAGGTATACTGGCGCTAGGCGAGGGAGTTTGCGCCGATGATTTTGATATGTAGACAATACAGCCAGGATCCACTGGTACTGACGGCAACCCTTTGGAGGAAGGCGTGGTTGTCATTGTTACTGCTGATGTCATGGTAACGGCATGTGGCGTGGATTTGCTTTGTGACGTTTTTGCAAACAAGACGTCATCATCTCGACTGTCATGCAAGGAGTAGCATTGTTTTATCCGCGGCATGCTTTCATCTCCTGCAAATAATAAACATCATCAATTCAAATGAGTCAAGTGACTATTTGAAAAAGTCTCTCATATGTAAATGTACACAGCCTTGCAAACTACTGATATTGGATTCTAAAGCAATGTATTTTGAACAAGTTTAAAGTAGGTAAAATTATTCTTGACTTCTCTGCTTTTTATTATGTCACATAAAATCAATTCCCCCCTCCTATCGGGAGTCTTTTGATATCCACTGCTCTTTTAATGTGGGAGGAGAGGTACGGAAAAGAAGCTGCTGCCCATATTTACATACCTCGTACGCTCTGATCCAATCCTCCGCGGCTGTGTCTCATCACTGTAGAGGGATTGTTCGTGGAACTTGCTGACGTGACCTGCCAGAAATAATACCAAAAAGCGAAAATACTTTATCAAGCTAATTATCATTGTAAACCGCTGAAAAGCCAAGACGTACAGGAGATCAAAGGTCAAATGAGGTACAAGTAGTGATATCTATCTATCTTCCCTAGTTCAGGTACGGCTTTTTCCCAGGCTTTCACTATCAATCGATTTCGGTGACGTCACGCTTTTCGCTCGGACCACATGACCTGAAAACTGTTAACCGAGGACCAGGGGATATGGTCATAATTTCTTGCGAGGCAAAATATCAAGGCCTAAGAACTAAGTAAACTTCTATCAAGTACTCCAGTGCCTCGGGAAAAAAAAACACTGAAGAGAGAGGTTAAAAATTTGATGGGAAACCTGTCACATATGGCACGTGCATATAATCACCGAACTTTAATTATATTATTTGGAAACGAAGTTTATAAAGCTAGAAGTGTGCATCTAGCCAAATTTATTGGAGGAAAATGGTTACGAGGTCGACAAAGCTCTTTGTTCTATATGTTTTTGTTGACTATTTTGCCTTTAGATTTGCCTGTATTTCGGGCTACGCGCGAAAGCTGAGCTCGGAAAGCGAGAAATGTCTGCGACGTTCAAAACCTCGATTATCTACAAACATACACAAAACACAGTGGGTAGTTACATCTGTCGGAAGTAAAATATTCCAAAGTAGAATTTTAAATCAACGCATAATAAATCGACTTATTAGATTTGTGTGTTCAAACTTTTCTTATAGCCATCCTCTGCAAATCAACAACATGAAATAACGAAATTCTTAATATGGGGATAAAATTAAATTAAATGCTATCTATTCACAAGCGCAAGCACAGACCCATAAAAAAGTCATTAAATCTACACATTGTTTTGTTTTTGTTTTATTAATGGAAACTTTCCAAACTTTAAAATCCAATTTACTTCGGCGATATTTAAACTGGTTCCCGCTTTCTTCATGAAAAAGGAAGTCACGGGAAACAGTTCCTGACACCAATGAAAAAGTTGGCCGCAACGGTGAAAAAAAAACTGAAAAAGCTCAAATTATCGGCGCGGGAATAAATTAAGTTACCATGAGAATTCCGGTTAACGAAACAATGTTAACTTTAAAAAAGAGAACGTTCTAGCTGGAAAATAAACTTTTAATTAATCACAGTCTAAACGAAAGAGCTAAAGTACTGCAATATTTATAATTTCACTTACCCCATTTGCTCTTTCAAGATTCTCTAAAGTTGTCGGTTTATCAACGCACATGAGTTTGGGCTGAAGTAATAGGAAAAAATAACAATATGAAATGTTATAATGCGGGTTTTTGATTGATTAGACGGCAAGGGTTCTTATTTATAAACGTTTGACAGTTTTCAAATGAAAACAGCTAGCCATATTGTCTCAAAATTACACCCTGACGTCCGATTTTTCCCTTCAGATCAATTCAGATAATTCTTTTACCTTGAAACCTTCGATGTACAAAAACGGAATTTTGGAAATGGGCTTAGTATAAGAGGGTAGTTCAAAAGCGAGTCGGGTTCCATATTTTCATTATTAGTCCAGGTATTGAACTCCACTCGTACCTCTCGCCCTTTGCTGCTCTTCCCTTGGCGGAGAAAGACATAAGGTACGGTGACCCCGGCATACGTTTATAAAATGTATTACCAAAGACCAGAGTTAAAATTAGCCACGCGAAAGGGACTTTCTGATCACTATATTTAAATACTCAAAATTTACACCTACAGTTTTAAACCCTTCTCTTCATTTTAATAGAACTTGTCACTTTTGTATGTACACGTACATAGACCACATAAAATATGGAGTAACCAATTATGTGTCCATTTAAAATCTTCAAAAGTGAAGTGTTTTAGAGACATCAACTCACGGTCGGCCTCGTATCGTCTTCGACTATCACCGCGTCCAACTTTCGTTTCCTGTCTTTTCTTAAACCCTCAGTTGTCGATACACTTTGTGGAGATCCACAACTACGCCCCTCGCATCTCGGGATTCGAGCAGCTTTGCCTTCTGCAGATTTAAACAACAGATGTTTAATGTAAGACCTCATATCAGAAAAGTTAACCCGACGGAAGACGAGCATGTTGTTTTTTCATTGCCATCGACATTTACTCCGTTCTTGAAAGGGTTTTTTTAGTTGTGATAGTTACATGAATAAAAATTGACATTGCGTGTTAAAGTGCGCATGGTTTTTGCCTTGTTGATAAAGCAACGAGACGACCCTTTAGGAATGAAGATTTTTACTAAGACTGACAAATGATTTTAAGAAATGCACCTTTATCCGCAGGCGTTCTGCTCTCACACTGCTGTCCCTCTTGTTTATCATGCCCTGTTGGAGACTGTAAGAACAACTCAAAGTAAAAAGTGTGACTTTTATCTCCAAATTAGCAAGAACAATCATATTTACATTGGCAAATTTGTAGATACACCCACTGCGATTGTGCCATTACTTTTTCCAGTGTGGAAAATCGAGGGGAATGCGTTTAGTATTGAGCGAAATAATCAGTTTGCCGGGGAACATTTTACACACGTTTAGGCGTAAGTAGTAACGTTGATATCGGGCAAATCAACACACACAACACAGAAATCAGCGAAGATGCCTCTCAGACTTTTGGAAACTAATATAACATTGCAAGGGAAGGAAAACGCAAGATAACAGACTAAATATAATTCATCTGTGTGCATCAACTCGATGATTTAACACAACACCCGTAATATACAACTTTTTCTCTTCATTGGTTTTTGTTTCTGTTTGTTTTACGCACGTGACTTACTCTTTTTTGAACAATACAGCGGCAATGAAGTTCAAATTTGTAGCGGTTCAAAAAGAATTCTTATTACTGGTAATTTCCATCTAAAGCAGTTGATATATTCAAAATCACCGCCGTCAAAATATATCTACTTGGATTATTATTTATAGAACATTAGATCAGGTGTATGGATTTTAAAAAGTTCGTGTCTGTACAACAACTGCACTCAAAAAACTAACAAACAAACAAACCCAACTTGCAGGAAAGCAAGACTGATCATTTATACAGCAGCAGCAAAACTTGGAATAGATTAAGAAATTATAGACAAACATGAATTCTTCATGATTATAGCTTTACCTTTAAAGCACGGCGTTCCCTTTATTTTCAAAATGTGAGTATTTGTCACCATCTTCGCATATAAATCACCTTGCTCGACTAAGGTAACTAAACTTACAGGTTTGTTTTGATTCTAGTCTCAGCTGGCGCATTCAGATCGGTTTCAATTATATTCCTGATTTAAGCTCAAATCGGCATTATGCTAAGTGTTTTGGTCAGAAGATAATAATAACAATAAAAATTATTTTAATAATAATTATGAAATAGATTAAACACCAGATTATTTGAATATGCACGTGTCTCTACGGAAACATTCTATTCTCGGTGATCGCTTGGAAAAATTAGGTTCCTTTTCTTGATTTCAGAATCACCTCAGTCACACGGCGTGTGATATTTTTTCATAGATAGAGAGATCAATTGAAGACATCGTACTTTTTCATTAAAATATTAATTTCGTCTCTAAAATATTCTGCGTAAGATTTTATATGAAACATGACAAATTCACTGTCACAAACTTTACATATAGAAACTGCATAGGGGTGAAAGTGAAGGAGAATTTATCTTATGAGTTCCTTTTGTTTCGAAAATATTTTGTTTTTAACAAAATAACTGTGGCGTTACGTTATAGCACGCGTTTCGCAAAATTATAAAAGGAAATTAAAATATCTCTGTAAACAATATAGTATAAGGACATAAACTAATACGATCTTGGCCTTTCTTAGGCTTTGGGGACCAAGCAAGGAAAACGAATGAATCTTCACTAAAGAAAATATCATAGCGGTGATCTGGTTTGATGTCTTACTATTTTTTTACCGTAAAGGCTTCGCGGATTAAGTCGACTTTTCAATTTCATTTCACACTAAATAAAACGTAGGAACTAAAAAAAAAAAACAATTTTTCTCTCTTTTGTTCGCGAAAACCAAAAGCAACGACGAAATATGTCGAACTCAAAACGTCTCTAGCTTTGCGTGGAAATCAATTCTTAGGAGGAAGACAGCTGGTTTCTAATCTGAAAAATCAAAATTTTTCATTAAGTACGGGTTGAAAGTATTTCTACGCATAATTTTGAACTGTGTTATCATGTTTTGGCAACAAGGAACTGGTATGCAAATATTAACCAGCTTGTATTGATCATTGTGTCTACAAGCAGCACGCATGTGTAAATAAGGCCTTCTGAAACTTGAAGGAAATTTAAAACTACCTTACCTTTGACGAGCTGTTAAAAGTTGTGATCGAAACCTGTCCTGTGATTTGTGCGGCGGAGACATTCGGCGATTGTAGTGTGTTGATGTTGTACTGTAAGGGCTGTTTTATTGTTCTTTGTTGTTCAGTTTTAATAAACTGAATCTCGTCGGATGAATGTCTTTTCTGGTTTGGACTGTGTCTTTCTTGAATAAGCTCCGATGAACGTGAGCACTTGAGGCGGAATGGATCGCCTTCGGCAGCCGGTATTGCTACAGTTTGTTTCATTTTCACCTTTACTTTCTCGTCATTTGTCATGCCATCTTGACGAGCCTCATTTGAATTTTTGGTTCGTTCCTTCTTGTTTACATGTTCATTGTCAGTTCCCCGCAAAATCTCCTTTTCGTTCGCTTGGACTCTGAGGTTACCTACACGTTGCCAGATTGGTAACTTCTGGTTTCTTCGTTCCTCCACCCACTTCTGGCGATCCAAGCGTCTTTGTTGCCTCCTCAAGTCCCATTCCTGTGACATTTTCAATATATGCAGTTCATTCTTGTGTTTTTTGGAACGAATTTCGACGTCCTTTCCTCCTCGTCCTTTTGCCGAGCTTTTCACAAGAACTTTTTGGTTCTTTTCCGAACACTTGTTCATTGTTAAATGGTTTTTTTGGCGAGCGCAAACTTTTCCTTCGAATCTGTCCCGACAGAAAGAAAAGTTAGCAAGACAAGAATAAATAATCAGACCAGGAATAATACTGTTTCTCTTTGCGATTCATTTTTTCCTAAAATATGCGCATATCAACTAGGTTACGGAAGAGAATTTTGAATAATTTTCGCATCAAATGTCGCCTTGAGCGGACGCACTCTCGATGAATAATATATTCTTCGCTCTAAAATATTCGCGCTAGTAATGATCTTACAGTATGGACGCGGCTAAGCGCAAGTTGAATTGTAGCAAATTATAATGTGCGTGGCCTGAAGCGGATGTTTCCATGCCTCGTGGCAGTAAATTCAGTTAAAAATTCGTCTTCTAATATTATTTTTCAGCAAGATTAACAAAACCTTTTCAAGAATATACTTACATTGATTTATGGTTCTGGAGTTTTATAATGGCTGTAACTTGTCAGGATGAAGATTTTTCTCTGTCACAACTTTGAATAATCTTGGTTATGAAAGAGCCTTTGTAAATTTGATTTCTCCGTTCTCAATGCAATAACAAAACGCAAAATGCAAATTTGGAATTACTTTTAAGAGTTGAAATACGAATGACACAATGGCAAGCAGCTGCTTCATATATGCTAATTCGATTCACTGTCACGTTTGGCACCTGCCCAGGTTTATAACAAAATTATAATTCAATGGAAAGAAAAGACTTTCAGTTCTCAATGTTTACACAAAAAAAACTGTCGCACTTAGAATATTCAAACAGTCCTAAACCAACTGTGCAATGAGGTTGATCAGTCTTAAGAAAATATACAACGAAAATTAGTCAAAATCTAAGAAATTTATTGGATGTTTGCTAGTTTGTTGATCTAAATCAGGGCCATCTCTCCAATCACTTCCACGCTATATTCCTTCAAACGCTTATTATCTGAAACAACAATAACATAAAATACAACGCGCCCGTCTCACACATAATATGCACCATGGATGTGTCAGTTTCTTTTTAAACTCCGCGCAAACTAGAGGCGGCTTATTTTAAAAAAAGCGTCTTAGCGATCTGAAAATTAAGTCGGCAGTGAAACAATTCTAGTACATAATTTTATGAAATAGAAAACTAGAAATCCCGGTATTTTAACTGTTTTTATTTACGAAATATGATTGAAAACCTTCGTGAATTTGCATTTCAATTCACTGACCTGTAACCATATGAATTGTAGTGAACCGTAGCAGTGATACGGTCTATAACTCCTTTTTTCGACTGAAATTTTTTCATTTTTCAACGGACTGTCAACCATTCTGGAATAGATATTAAACGGGATTTTAATTTAGCGCCGGATTTGGATGACCAAAATTTAGTGACTTCAGTTTGTAAATTCTGAGAGCCATCCAGCAAGTTCTGGTTTTTTTCTTCTTTCGACATGTGTTGGATTCTTGATTTTAATCAACCGTAGTTAACGGGTCAAAAAGTCGTTACTTTTTCCCGATCAATAATGATCACCGATAAACATGAATTAGCCATCTCTCGCAAGAGACACAGCCATTTGTTTCCAGGATCTTGCTCGGTCCTATGCGCTCGTTAGCCCCTTCGGAACTCTAAAAGTGGGTTAAAAGCGGGTTAACTGGTATTTATGTAATATCAAAAGCTCTTGCATGAAGAAACAAAATCTCTGCTGTAGCAGAATCCCTGTAAGTGATTCCTCGTTGAACTTACACACATGCGCGTTCTGAACCTATATTTCTTAAGCTTTGGCGGTTTTTATCAGAAAACTTAGCAGTCGTTCCATTTTTTCATGAAATTCAATGAATCGAAAAACCGCCAATTTAAGTACTGAGTAAGTTCTAAATCGCTTAGAATGCCTCACAACGTGCAGTTAAAATTATTCTTTTGTTGCCCTATCTCTCTCCCTTTTTCGTTTCCCTACACAGTACAAATGTAATCAAATTAAAAGTGACCCGGATTGAACACAGCACGACCAGCTTGTTCTTAATTTTGTCGGTCAACGCCAGCCGACTACTGACTAACGACGATCACTGGTGTGAGCGCACAGACGTCTCAGGAAAAAGTGATAAGCCTGTTCTATAATTGTACTCATCCACTATGAAAACGACGAAGAGCAGATAAACACTGGATCTTTGTTAACTGAGATCACGATCTTGTTCTTGTTCTGTTTTTTGTTTGCCATTTATAAATATATTTGCAACATATCAGTGTGTAAGGCAGGTTAGCCGGCTCAGAGAAGCCAATAAGACTTATGTGAAGGACTACCTCACTGACAACTGAGACTTAACAAAGGAATAAAAATGCTGTCATAGGTACTCAAAATGATCATAGTTTAGGATAAAACGTAGTTAAGCAAAACTAAACGCACGAATGCGAAAAAAGCAAAAAAGCTAAGAGAAGTAAAATATACTTATACCAAAAAAGATGACTTATGTGTAGAGGAAAATACAGCAATACCTGAGGCATTTTAAATTTCAGTGCTGCCTTGAAAACGGAATGAGAATTTATGAACGAGCATGATAAGTATGTCAGCTGGGCATATAATAAACAACGTTACTTTATAAAGCTGATGCGACCTGCCACAGAACACCCTCGGTACAGCTTTTTAGAGACGTCGATCTTTGCTGATCAAACAGAATCTAGCCTCCTGATCTAGCCCAATATTTCGGTAAGACAAAGTTGGCATCCATAGCTATTTTAAACCGCATATGAAGGTTGACGAGAGGAGCGCAGGCTCCTTTCATGACCAGCGGCTGGCATTATCCGCCTTGCACAACCATCCAGGGTTTACTTGCAAGACGTCATTTGCTGAATATGATCAGGACTCGACTGACGTCAATACGAACTGAGCCAATAAAATTGTCGCTCACAGTTTTTGGGCAATTATTTTAAAACTCACAAACAAACACTAGTTTAAGACCAGAGAGGACTAAAACAGGTTTGGCTGGAACTTAACGAAAAAGTAGACTTTGTGCATGAAGCAAAGTAAATGAGCATGCAAGGAAATAAGAAAAAATGTTAATTAAGTTCTCGGATGTTACGCGTCATGATCACGCAGCGAAACTAATTATAAATCTCTCATACAAAAGGAGAGTAAAGAATACAATAGACGTAATGGAACTTGTCTTCAAAGGAATGTCCCGCGTACTAACAAAGAATGAATAGCGACAGGCATGTCAGTCAAGGACGGGTGAGACATACAGAGCTATTAAGAACACCTTTAAGTGTCGAAACCATGGAGTCACAAACATCAACATGTAAATCACGCGAGATCACTCACGCATCGCCACATACCGAAGGATCGAGTTTCTAAGGAAGTCATCTTCTATGGTCTTAGTTTCGCTATGGTTTTCTTTACGTTCTTCAGTGGAATTTTTACCAGGGTTATATTTCTTGTTCACGGAGGAATAAGCGTTTATCTTGTAGTTCAATACAAGAATGATCCGGTCTACTGGTGGTTGTGTACGGGATTGTTCTTTCTACTCGTTGAATCGTTTTACACAATCGTCATTCGGAAAGGGAAAGAATATAAATAGTAAGTACATCATTGCTGTTTTTGTTGATGTTCTCTCTGGCATCGGAGAGTTTTCCCGCAAATTACTAGTCGCAATGCGGTGTGTTTGCCCTTGTTCGGAAAACAAGCCAAACTAAATCTCTAGCAAACTTGAGCAGACATACTGTTGTTTGCGTTCACTCAAAACGCTTGATAGCAAATGAATTTGAATATTCAATTAACTCGCATAAAGAATAAAGCGTAATTTGGCTTTGGATGAAATCCTGCAATGGATCATTCCAGCTACAGGAAACCTTTTCTAATTGAATCCTTTCAAGGATTACCTCCATAATTTGAACTGTTTTACCGGGATCAGTTTTAGGAAATATCGGGGGAAACATTAGCTTGTATCACTCCTTCTGGATCATAAGGTCATTATCTAAATGATATTTATTACCTCGTGGTTGTGAAAGCGACAAATAGAGTGTTACATAATAATTAGCAGTCAATCATAACAGCAGGGTTCTTTTTCTAACCTTCTTGGATGTTTTTATATATATATGTTCTTGAACAGTTATACGTGACTATGAAAATTTCTGCGTATCTCAGTTTCTCCATGGTTTTCTTTGCGTTTTTCGGAGGAATTTTTACAATTTTGAAAATTTACAAATACAAGCAAGCTTCAATGATGTTCGTAAAACCTACCACTGTTTAAAACTTAGGATATTTCACGTCCAAAATGTCAAGTGTGTGATCGTGGGGAAGTTTACCGCTGAGAGAACTGACTGAGATATGCTGTCGGTCAAATGAATTTATAAATGCACAAAAATCAAGAGAAAGTTATATTTGGTGAGAAATACTTGTGCAATATATAACTAAAACTGCTTTTCTGGCTTACGATGATTAGCAAAAATTCTTGCGATCGCTCTTTCTTCTTGTAGTTTAGTTGCATAACTTCTGAATTCGACATTTAACGCTGCTGATCTTAATAGAATTTTTATTTCTTGACTTTGACGAACAAGTGTTTGAATTAATACTGACTTTGTCATTAGGAACAATAAACATATCGTTATTCAAAGTTCTATAATATGATAACATAATATCAGGAAACAAGGTGGACAGACAGCAATATTTACAACAGGAACGCAGCGTCAATATCGGAACAAATCCGCGTTCTCGATCTCTGCTGATTTCAACTGCTGTTAAAACATAATTAATCATACTATACTGATCTCATCGGAACAGTTCAGTTTATGTTTTTTTGTGCCAAGATTCAGAGGCAATATAGTGGTTGTAGTTGAGTGACGTAGCCACAAACCTCACGAACGTGGGTTTGATTTTACACTTGATTGGCCACAGAAGACAAAAGTGTTCCAGCTCTCGCCGTTGCAGTTTTTCTACCATTTGTAGCAAGGTTAATCACATGAAATAGTTTTCGAAAATTCGAAAGCAGAGACGTATTGCTACCCTCCTAAATAAGCTGCTAGGTTACCGCAAGTACACCCTTAGATTCTGCCAAGTCAGTGCCCATAACAGTTCACCACTTTATACTTGGCAGGAAGAGGGGACTTGATTAGAGCTATATGAAAAGTACCTGGTTTCTGATCTACAATCTTGTTCAGAATAAAATAATAATTAAAACCAGCCCTCCCCAGAATCATCTGCGCCACTGAAAAGTGGAAGGGTGGTCTTAATTTTTCATTTGAACTGTCCAAGATTGTAGAACGCAGTTCAATGACCTCGGTTTACTCCCGCAGAGAGATCTCACCCTGATCACTATATCCGGCCGGCGCCTTAGAACTGTTTTCAGGGCATCATGTATCTTTTGTTCTTATAATCTTCCTGTCTGCTTTTGTCCTATTTTAGTATCTGGCCTGGCAGTTTATTGTACATGTCAACAGTGCTACCTGCTATTTGGGTTGCCGAGTTAGGCATATTGGATGAGAAAATCGCTTCCGGTGTGGGTGATTGCGAAATAACTGCTGCAAAAAGTGATTTCAGTGTGGGTAGAGGACTGGTACGTAACTTTTGCTCAAAAACTAAACTTCTACGCTTATGGACTTCATAGCTCTAGCCAGCAAAAAATCGCTATCCAATTTGTGTGGAAATTGATCCAATAATGTGACAATTAAACTTCGTGTCGTGCCAGTTTGGTCTGCTGCTTCGCGTTTCTTCGATTCTGAAATCACGCGATTGATTTGAGACCAAATTGCATGACACGAAGTTGAAAACCATTATCTATTCAAATAAACTTCGCAGTGTATGCGCGAAAACGACGCGTACAAACTGTTTAGAGTTATGAACAAAGCCAGGATTGCGATCGTCACTAATCGTAAGTAATTAACGTAGAAATTGTAATGGAGTTTGCGTTCTCCTAGTTCACTGTAATCCGGGGGGGGGTACTCCCAGAAAAATTTGGTAGGGGTGTGCGGTCCGCTTCCCAAAACCCTTACCCTGTTTATGACCAAAATCTGCGATTTTCCCTACCCTATTTATGACCTGACCAAAAATTTCATACCCTATTTATGACCTGATTCTTAGATCATTAGGGGAAGGGCTTTTGTAGCTGGCTTTATCTAGTATGCGTAGCAGGCGTTAAACGGGGTAGAGGAAGGAAAATCGCGGATGGGAGAAGGAGGGCATGATGAAGAAGTAGCTTCTTCTAAAAGAAAAACCGAATTGAACTGAAGACTAAAGTGCAAAAATCGATACCCTATTTATGACCAAAATGGCGGCGAAATGGCTAAAATCGATACTCAATTTATGACTATACGGCTGAAAAACCATACCCTTTGGGGCCGCACATAACTATATAGCCCATATAAGGGAGTACCCCCCCGGACTGTAATACAATGACAGCGATCCTTTTCATTAATGGTCGTACAGCACTTGCTGAAATGCACTTCATTTTCTTTATTAGATAACTATCAGAACAGATTCAGGACAGTTAACACAGAAGTGGTCCAAACTTGGCCTTATCTTGCTGATCATCGTAGGTCGATGGCTGCTTCCAAGAGGAGAACTAACACGTGATCAACTCTCCTCTTTACTTCTAGTTTATGTGGCGAATGCCGCTGATATCATGGGTAAGTTATCAACAGACACATTTGTCACATGCACACTGAACGCTGATTGGTGGAAAGAGGCGCTGAAGAAAAGACGTCTTCCCTAAAACCCTTGACACCAAGGGCTCGATATCGAGGCACAACTTTTTGAGTTTTTGGTCCTACTAAATCTAGATGACTATACGAGCACCAACCACCCAGGCCATCTCTTTTCTACGCAGCCTGCAACGGTTGCTAATCTGAACTATTGCAAAAGAAAGAGAAATTCTTTCAAGGTTTTCTATAGAGATAAGATGTGCTTGCAGAACGTACAACAACAGATAAACTGTGGATATGTTCGTATATTACTGCGCTAAAATGCAGAAAGCCTCTCCTTTAATTTAGACCGTCTTATTGTGTGCGTAATTAATCAATGGTAGTGCTTGACTGACGTATTTGCTGAACATTTAAGCGCATGTTGTGTTTTAAGCGTCTGGGCGAGTACAAATTCTAGGAAGGTTGTCTGCTGTACTAATATTTTGAAATTTTATTTCAGAGCTTTTTGAGGTATTCGATCAGGAACCTTCTCTGTGGTGCATCAAGGGAGTTGCCTTGGCGGTTCTCGCAACATACACCTGGTCCTTTATGCAATTCACTCTTGTCTTCACGGCCACAGCAGAAACTGTTCCGGACGACAAAAAACTGGATACAAAGGTATGTTACTAAGCCTTATTGCGCTTTTGAATATATCATGTACTGTGTAAACTGGCCATTCTTCCTCCACTCCAAAAAAAGCCTGAAACTGGACGTGAAAAAAATTCCATTCTGATGACGTAGTTGTGTAGAGATCACTGTAATGTTTCTTTATGGTCAATTACAACTGAGAAACAACCAATCAGAGTCTAAGTGCGACCATAATAGAGCTACACCATCAATACGGAATTTTTCAGGTCGCCGTCCCAGTACCTCTCGAGAAGGGAAGAATTAAGAACATGGAGAGTACTAGATGTTTACTAAATTAATTTCTGCTTCTGTTTGCAGTCGCCCCTTGCAGAAGAAACCAAAACAGACAAATCGAGTAATGGTGGTCAGACCAAGTTACCAAAGTACATTAAAAAGCTGATTAGACAAAAACAAAAACACGAGCTGGAAAAGATAGAAAAGAACACTGATTTACGTGCTGCTGTCAATCAAATGAAACAGCTCAAGCAGCTGAAAGCTTACAAAGACCGCGGACGACAGGCAAGATTCTCTATTCATGATACAGCGTTAGAAGTTGTACAGGTACAAAGAGAAGTAAGACGAGAGGAAGAAATCCTCGAGAATCACATCAAGCAAAAACAGAAGCTTAAACTTCACGGTGACTTGTACTCAATACTGACTTTGATGCTGATGCAAGACGGGCCGTTTCTTATCGTGCGCCTCGTGTTAATCATTGCGTATGATGTCGATGCTATCTTGCATATCTTCTTCACTGGCAAGAACGCTATGGCGTTATCCTTGCTTATTTACAGATTGGTGATTTTGCTCAAGGAGTCCTACGAGGACGAAGACGACGACGCTGAGAAGGACGGTGAATTTTATGAGATGGCGAACGCGCCTGTGTAGAGCTTCATTCAGCTTCACTCTTTTGACGAACTTCCTAGGTTATCCATGGTTGTGCATCCGTAATTCATTAGGGATCCAAAACCACACCACCCCAGGCGACGTTAATTAGAACATCTCTTAGCAAAAGATTTAAAGGGTGAGCCATTTGACTTGTTCGTTCTCCAGCTGAGCCTGAGAAGAAACTACACTAGGATATTTATTTTAATTGCCTTATATTGCTTGTACTTTTTGTTTCGAATGTATATCTATCTATATATCCGACAATTCTCCGTATTCTTTCAAGGTCCTAAATTTTTTAATTCTCTTTCACCTGAAATTTCTGGCTCTTCATCGCTGACATCTTTT
>Ga0126337_10000908_pt1 | contig 16712 bp, 7 predicted proteins | sample DipCmetagenome_FD_92527 | JGI IMG/M metagenome (GOLD analysis project Ga0126337, IMG submission 92527) | Coral microbial communities from La Bocana,Puerto Morelos, Mexico - Diploria C A metagenome | ecosystem: Host-associated > Invertebrates > Cnidaria > Coral | place: La Bocana,Puerto Morelos... | reverse complement strand
TTTGGTTTTGCGACACTCAATTGAAAACCGTCCTATTGTTACACAAAACTAAATGTACAAAAACAGTAAAAAGGAAAACGAGAGGTCATGAAAGTCTTTCCTTTGTAAAATAGGACTTATTCTAGTATAATTGTCTGTTTTATCAATAGTTTAATAGCTCAAGAAATTGTAATGACTGGAGTAATTTGTGCCACCTCTGTTGGGATGCGTTTTGTAAACGTGTTTCCCTCTATTCTTAGATTGCATCTAGCATGATTTACTTATTCTATTCAGAATGGTTTAACATTCTTGTAGATGCAGGTGTAAATATAATACCTGCCAAGACGCGAACAATAATTCAGTAAATAATTTAGTTAATGAGATTTCACCGCAAAAAGGGATTAATTCGATCCCTGCTATACTACTAAGCTTTAAACAATGGCATAACTGAGTCAACCTTTTAGGGCTGATATTAAATCAATCTGGACGAAACACTATTCCAAAAGTAGTCAACTTGGATATAATTTTGTGGGCACAGTCAATAAATTTATTGGTCTCCGTTCTTGTAGTGGCGTGTTTCTCTTGGGGATCAATGAAATGATAGCCTTTCCTTTTGTATTATAGCTAGCATAACCTACTGATGACTTTTGTCGAGATAACTTATGAGGAAAGGAGAGACATCCTTGCAAAACAAATTATATAATTCGGTAGGGAGGCCGATTAAGACGATTTACCGGAATCCATCGATTTTTAGACTACTTAGCATTTTTAATTTCAGTCAATAATCTCGCATTTTTGCTTTTAGATTTTATCGAGATATAACAATTTGACGAAAGCAAAAACAAATAATTTGGAACAAAACTGCTTTTTTTTATCCAAGATTCGCTTTCAAGTTGATTTTTAGTCCCTACTGCGCAGTATCAGCGCGCCGATGTTTGTAAGTCTCAATCAATGGAATGAGAATCGACGTTATTCTTTTTGGCAATTTAGACATTTTTTTATCCGTTTCTTTGATTTTTACAGCAAAGTAAGTGTTTCATCTAGCGGTGTCAGAAAGAAAAAAAAAAATAAAGCTTCGCCTCTTTGAATTTGCTTCCTGAGAGTTGCATCGAAATGTCACATTTTGTGACGCCCTACATGAGTAAAAACAAAAATCTTGAACAAACTCTCGAGAGTGCGCAGTACGGCCTGGAAATCATCTTTACGATATAAACTTGAAAGGGTTGTTGAAGCACAACCATATGAGGTAACAGGCATGTTCTTTAATACAGCTATCACGCCAGAAATTTTCCTAGGAATATCCTTTCCAAAGGTATTACCCCGTCAAGTTTAATCCTGCACAGTACGGGTCACGTGAGAGGCGTTGTTGGGCAGCTCAGTGCTGTAAGGTTCTGTTGAAGGACATACTTTGGCAGCACACGTGGAACATAACAGTCCCTTGATCTTTTCCCTGAATCGTTGGTTCAGCAGAGAATATACGAAAGGGTTGACAGCAGAATTGAACATGAACAGCAAGTCGGAAATGGCGTAGGTGAACGAACCAAAGATGAATATGTTGAGGTAGCTTAAGATATAAATCAATAAGCCAGTGATCCAGCAGATCCCAAAGATGGCGCTGACTGTCATAACACTCAAGGTGACCCGCTTACGCACTTTCAAAACTCCCTGTAGACACGAGAAAGCAAAGTGTTAGACCCCCGTCGTGTTAGTGACATCGATCTGCCAGTGGAACTATTTCAGGGGACCCATTTGGTGGAACGAATAATCATCATTTCTATTTAGGAATCTATGATTTCTCCTTCTTGCCATGATAAACCTCTCGCCCAAAAATGCGAATGGTAATCTAAGGAGTAATTAACAATTATTGCACTAGTGCATTTTGGATATGAGATGGTAGATAGCCCAGAAGGTGCGTAGTGCCGAGTTGGCTAAAGTCATCTCTATCTAACAAGCGGGAGTGGAATAAATGTTTATTAAAATTGCCCCCTTAAATATAAAAAAACTAGACTTAAATAAAAATAAAAGCACCAAAACAATCACGCGTATGTTTCCCATATTAATGTAGAGCGCTAGCAATTGGCACAACAGCTTATAATCCATAATGGCCAAACAAAAAGCCTTTGAATGACATTATCCAATGATCCAGTTTTTAAGAATGGTAGTTATTTCTTTCTTCCCAAGAGTTAATTGTTTGGAATAACCATGAGCAACCATGCATAGGAGAAGTAAATTTGCAGTGCATGGCAAAGAACAGGCTGATCTCACTATGGTAACATTTACATTTACCATGGTAACATTTACCATGGTAACACTTACGTAAACCTATGAACAGAATTTAAAATATATTTTCATTATTATATAGCGATTTTTTTTTCGATAATTCCTACCTTTTGTTGAAAAGCAAGTTGGTTATCATCATTTCGCTTAAACCACAACGTGTAAATAACTCTGGAATATAAGCCAGTCATCACTATCAATGGAATGAGAGCCAGCAATACAAGCCAAGTAGTGTCATATGCTGCACCCATCCAACGTTCAGGCCAGTTCCATTCGCAGTTACTACGTGATTCGTCAAATATCGTGACCAGGAACAGAGGTAAGTTTAAAACCAGCGAAAAGATCCAACAACCACAAATAATTACCTAAAAATGGCGCGTTTTGGACCAGCAAAAAGACGTGTATTTAGTAAATGTAGTGGACATCTCACAACTCATTAATTTTAGAATAATGAAAGTGCTTCTGAACACGTCGTACATTGAGATTTTCTGCAGGAGAAGAAGTTTCACTAGCAAAAGCAACTTGAGGTGGAGCAGATACAATGGGGACAGAAGTAGAAAGTGACCACACAGGAAACAGGTGCGAAAGCAGAAGCAGATATGATATACATGTAAAATTCCAGCCAGGTATTCGTCGATATTGTATGTGGATAACGGCCTCCCTGCTCCGCCTTATTCGCTAAACCGCAGTGTTTGCTACTAATAATGAAAAGTATTACTTCACATTTTTCGTGCAACGCTGCGTTGCACGGAAAGCTGTAGAAACTGAAATTTATATACATTCAAATCCACTAGACTGAGTACAAAAATATTACTGGCGTGTTTACAAGGCTTAGGATAATAAATCTGTTTATATTACGTTCTTTAAAGAAACAGTGGTAGTTTCTGGTTCCTTTGAAAGAAATGCCAACGAACTGCGATTATATTCTTACATACGAGTTAAAGAAGCATGATTTACAACGAATTCGCTTCTAGCCTTAGAGGCCGCAAGTACGCCTTATCATTCGTCGCCTGAGGTCATTTTGGTCAGTCTTTTTTTTCTGTTTACTCACCTTTACTTTTTTCTTGGAAAGTTTTCCTTTGCTACCAGGGGGACCCATGACGGTGTAATAGCGTTCGACAGCAATAGCAACTAGAGTGAGAGACGAGGAAGCCGCACCCAACCATGCGACGTTTCCTTTCGTCAGGATTCTGCATAACTCTGTACCACCGGTCCCCTCTGGGTGGGTAAATGTTTTCTTTAAAATGTGATTCGGTGCTACAAACACGGCGAACATGATATCTGAAACGGCTAGGTTCACGAGTAGATAATAGATTGGAGACCTGCAGGAGTAACATCAATCATCAATGCTTTTAAAATAGTAATGATAAAAAAAAACATCAAAAGCCAATTGAAGGCATTGTACAGGACAAAAAAAAAACAGATTGGTATCACATTGTAGTTCACCGAGGCCACAACCAAACCACTGGTACAGGCGTCCCTCTAAACTATATTTTTTTTATTAAGTGGCCTGTTTATCGTACCATTTATAAACAGCTCGATCTGCTAAACCTTTAGTTACTTTTCCTTGTTAGCAGCTGTAATACTTTGGGACTAGACGCATATAGAAACATAATCTGTGTCCTTGAAAATTACAATTATTGGTTCTAACAATTACAGCCTGTACATCACCGTAGCAAAATAAAAGAGAGGAAGAACACGAAAACTGGCTTAACTAGAATGACTTAAATTCCGCGTCAAAAGTCCAATCAGTCCCCAAACGTCCCATGACACCCAGCGAACCTCTCTATCGCGCCATCAGAATGAAAGTTCTGACTGATTCGTCTCTCAATTGTCAGAAATTACACTTTCACTTGATCTACCTCAGTGAGTAAATTTATAAATGGACAGATTTTATCGTTTATATATTTGCTTTTAGATCTTGCGTGATCAAGGGTAAACAATTTGCAATACGTGTATGCATTCACGAAAATAAATTAAACAGATATATATGTGCGAATACAGCCCCGATCCGTTTCCTTAAATCAAGCCGTGATACCTTACTTACCTGCTCACAAGTAAGTCATGAGTTTATAACTTGTTTAATGCAATCATCAAACTCGCAGAAACACGTTAGAACTGAGAACATTAGAGAACATTTTATTAATCCTGAAGAGAGCTAGAATACCTTAACACCTTAACTAGAAATACAACAGACCTGGCATACCTCATATCCTTATTTTTCTTTATAACAAAGATCACGAGGAGGTTAGAAATGATATCCGTGATGATCAAAATGGTGAGTACTGTTGTTAAGGCAATGTCGGCTGTCTCTGACATGACTGACGACTGTTCGGCTTCCATGCATTTAGACTCTAATACCGGTCTAGTAAACAAAACAAATAATGATATACAATGAGCGTGAAGCCTTGGTTATTTGAAAGCTTAAGTAAGAATGTAATATCGCGCGTACCAAATGTACAAGGACAAAGGCTGTTGTTTTATTAGCTTCTTGTTAACCGCCTGTTTTATTCTTTTATTGCCAGGAGTAGTTCTCGCCGTAAAATTGTGGTTTTAGGGATAACTTCTTCTGTCTTCTGTAGCTCTGTTATTCTAATATTGACTGGGATCTTGTTGTTTTCATTCCCCACGTTTTCTCGATTTCAAACTCAAGATCTTTGTACTTTGTGAGTTTTTCCATGATTTTTAAGGAGGCGTTCCCTTCTGTGAGGATAGACATTTCGATAAGCAGACAGGTTCTTTCCTTCTTGTCTTTCACCACTATGTCTGGTCTGTTTGCTTTTATCTCTTTGTCGGTTTGGATTGGCATGTCCCAAAATAATAATATTATTATTATTATTATTATTATTATTATTATTATTATTATTATTAATATTTTATTATTATTACATGTATTATTATTATTATTATTTATTTATTTATTTATTTATTTATTTATCTATCTATTTTTCTTTTCTTTATAATAGTCAGACTCTCACATTTATATACCCCAGTCAAGGAGTGTTTTTTTTATTTTTTACCTTATTTTTTTTGGAGAATAATTTTTTTTACAGCTCTTTTAATTATTTCCACTCTTTTTAAAATCAACAACAAAAAAAGTTATTTTTATATCTTTTAGGTATTGGTGTAACTTGTAAATTTGAGTTCAATAAAGTTGTTTAAATTTTTTTTTAATTATTATCATTATCACCTTACAGTGGAGTCCTGTCAATAATTTTGCATTGTTTAACATCTAATAAAATTTTACAAAGTCTCCTCATGTGATTATATGTACCGAACTCTTATCAAGGAGATCTTGTATACGGCCATTTACCGCCATGTTTTGAAATGATACTGCAAGTAGAAGCTGAAATCACAATTGAGTGAACCGTGAAGCGATGGCTCGACGGCGAATAGCGCGTGGACCGACAAAAATTTCCAAGGGACAGAGAATTGATTTCTGGGAGTGAACAGTACGTAGACCTCTGCACAACGCTAAGAAATCAAAGAGTACTTTTATATTTTATGTAACCAGTAACCCTTCGGTTACCTGACGAGTGACAGTAAACTGTTAAAATCTAAGTCATGCGGTCTGCGTTTTACCTTGTTCTAGGAGGTCATTTTTATATCTAGTCACTTATATACGTTTATCTGTATTCAGATCTCAGAATCATTTTCATTCCAAAGCAGTCAGGCAATTTTAGTTATAACGAACAAATTTGTCAGCTATTGACACATTTGGCAACCCCAAAATTTAAAATAGTTTGTAAAGACCGAAAATTCGGTCGAAATATTTCGCAATAAAAAGTTGTAAGCAAGTGTTGAAAACGATTCACCTGGTTGGTTTTCATCGCTTTAGGGAGACTCCTAGCGATTGTTTTTTGGCGCTTTTCTCCTGAACACTGATCAGAAATGCTGTTAGGAAAGTACTTGCTCCTCTCTTCTCTGATAATGAATAATTTCGTTTTCGGCGGATTTTCGTCAAAATAAACCCTATAGACCACTATGGCAAGTTTTCATTAGAATTTAAAATTAATCATGGGCTATTCCTTCGCTATTTCTGTTTACAAAAGTAACTGTTTTAAATTTTGCTAGCATTTATAGTTTAGCAATCATTCTCTTTTAATTTGTTTTCAGAATATATCACAATATCAATTTAAAAAGTTTCCCCTCCTTAATTGCTCCGGAATCATTGGATAAAATAAATGAAATATATTGTGTATTCGGGGCGACCAAAAGAAGGAAAAAAACCTTATAGAGATTTAATCCTTTAGATCTATGAATCACTTAACTTTAACAGCTTTCTTTTTCATTGCCTTGAGTTCCGCGATACACGAGTAGTTATGTTTCTATTATATTGCAATATATATTTTACTTTTATGAACACCAGCTTTAAAATTGCTTTTGATAGTTGCTTCTATTTTTTTAGTTTTCTCGGCAGTGATTGCTTTTGAATAAATATATATTTTTTTTTAATATACAGTAAATTTTTGTATTGAAATTAGTTATGTAAAATGAAACTGTAATTTAAATTTCGATGTGTTATTCTTCTCTTCGTATTTCACTTTCGGTTGTTTATAAACACGAGTGCAGTATATATGTGGTACTTTAAAGTTTTATAAATCGTAGCTACTTTCTGTATCCTCCATTGCATGTTTAGATTTATAAAAAATGAAGCACTGTCAGCCTCGAGAGGTCTCCTTCTTGGCGTCCGCAGAAAATTTCTCAGTAGTAGCGCTCTCTCCCATACTGAGAAAAAAATGTATTTCCACCTGCTAAATGGTGCTGTTCGGGAAAACTCATTTTATTACCTTGTTTTCGTGTGAGATCAACCACTGTGTTCCCAGGTTGTCTATTATTTCGAAACCCTTTTCTTCCCAGCGGAATTACCTATCATCGCATATTCGTACCAAGAAAAGATTTCGTACTTTCGCCTTTCAGTTTTAAGCCCCAGCCAAACGATCGCAACATGTAAACGCAACATATCGCAACATTGTTGGGCGCAACATGTTGCGCGCGTTTGGCCACCATGTTGCGTCGTGTTGCGACATGTTGGGTATTGTTGGCTCAAATTTGACCATCTTCAAACTTGAGCCAACAACACCCAACATGTCGCATTGAGTCAAGTTTGACAGTGGCGCGATTTTTCTTGACCAATCAAAATTCCTTGTTATGCTTAGCAACCAATGAGATTGCTTCATTTTATTTAGACATATTACATCAAATGGCTTTTTTTCGTGTTTGCCAAAGTCGGCAAAGGCCGACTTTCGACTAATTGAGAGAGATTTTGAAATAAAAAGCTGAAGTTGTATGTTTTTTTATTGTATAAAACAAATAGATTCCATGTTGCCGTGCGTCTGTTCAAGAACATCAGTGACACACTCGCTCACACACCCGTGTGCCACACGTTCTTACCACATTTTGACGTCATCTGTGATCTATTACTGAACAGACGCACGGCAACGCGGCCTCCCGCTTTCATTTGGAGAAAAAAAATATAAGCCATACTTACAGAATGCATCTTGTCCACAAAATTATATCAGTACATACATACATAGTACTTTATTTTTACTCAAGAACTATTTAGGCTCCTAGCTTAAGTAGCTAATGGTTGAGCTAAAGTCCCTTTGAAGAAGATAATTCACCACAGCTGCATTTTGACTTGATGCTTCTTGAAAAATTACCATACCAATTATTGTTTTTGTTAAAAAATAACGGGAAATGTTAACCTCCGCCGTAATTCTTCAGTTAGCTGTTATCGATTGTTTCGAAGCATATAGATATAAGAATATAGTTATGTGACTCTTAAGAAACGAATAAAAACTCTGGTCAGGTTCTGGCAAGTAGTCTTCCTAATAAGATAAAACTTCTTAACGTTGACTGTGACACATTTACATGTAAACAGGAAGAAAAAATTTGTCTTTTCAAAATTTGACATGGAAAAACATTCTTGTTGCAAAAGCCTCAACCAATGCTTTGCCACGAACTGGTCGGGCTAAAACCATGTAAAAAATTAAAATTACTGATCGTGTGGAAGTCAAAAATTTTCAAGTAAGTGATAACAAAATTGCGGTCCCACAAACGTGTAGTGTGTAAATTTTCTGCTAACTGGAGGCCAGAGTTTTCGTAAACGAGCGACATTTTACCTACGGACCCTGCCACAACTTGAAGAAATTATGAAGACGATGGTGTTTTGCATTTGTGCACATCGGTTTCTCGGCTCAGTGCCGCCGATCAAATGAAATATAATTGACACTCCCAGCGAACACAGGAAAAATTGTTTGTCATAACAGCATTGACAGAAATGTTGCAAGAGAAACTTCGCCTCGAAGCATCTTAAATGAGAGCACGTGCTAATAAATCTCTGTCCGCGTTTTAGCCGTCTTTTTCAAACAGCAGCATGGACCAACCAAGTTCCCCCCATATTGAAATATGTGGCCCAGGACAGCTAATAATTTTCCGTATTTCCTGTTCAAACTGAACACGCACTCTCATTATATACTTACTTAGACTGCGGACGTGTTTAGACTGATTCGGCCACACGAAGCACATCTCTAGAATATTGGAAAGTTCGAAGGCAAGATATACTGGCAAAGCTAAACCTTTTTAATGTTACTCAATGGTGCGATATATACCAAATAGCAACCTACCTTAATTGCCAGGCAAAAATGCTCTCGACTGTGCGGTTAAGTTCGGAGATGATATGAAATGCTTCTCGCCGACTTTAAATAATCGTTATTACGATTCTCAAGCGCAACGAAATACTGTGCACACGGTTTGAGTTTTAAAATTCGTATATATGCACTTTCGCATTTGCTAATTTTAAGTCCTGACGGGCCAAATAAACCAACAATAGCGACAGCTGCGTATTTAAACCGCAATCAATCTACTGTCATTTCATGTAGTTTACTTTATCACTTTATTTTTTTGTATGAAGGTTATTCAACGATCTCGAAAACCATAGTTAATGACAAAACGAACCTCCTTTTCCAAAAAATGTTTGTTGGTTAATTTTTGTCTTCTTTAATCGCGTGTTAATGTTTGTGGTCATTGTAGCAATACATTAATGCACCCTTATAATAAACATACGTTAGCGAACCTTGGTCAGTTATTCTCAGCGTATTGTAAGATTGATTGCTGAAATGTGAGATACTGGAGGATATATTGCCATATCCGTTGAGTTAAAATTAACATTCTGAAGGAAAAAAAACTGAAGTATAGCCATTGAATCTCTCCTTAGTATTTCAGCTGTCCGCATCTTTGCCTTTCACTTTATCTTATTCATACTTTGTTTAGTAAATTAAAATCTGCACGAATGAGAGGGTTCTCCGTGCGGTTAACCTTCAGCCGTAAAACGGGCCAAAAAGTAAGCCACTAGGTGTGAAAATTGCGAGTTTTGTCTTCCAGGTTGAAACTTACATTAGTCTACAACTCTTAAAATTAAATTATACCTTTTTCCACCCCGGAATTGGTCCTGAGAACTTAAATATGCATATTGTACAGATATCAACATAAATTGAAAACATTGGTACCTAGCCTGGTAATTACTTTCTAAGTTTTCTGATAACCCTAAAAAATATATGTTAATTAACCGTTAGCCGTAAAAAAAAGCTAACATATTGGTACTAAGCAGTATAAGCCACCACCCGATATAGACCCAGTCAAATTAACATAACGTTTTACTCGCTCAATACTATCAATAAAACAGACACTTGCTCCACATATCGCGTACTGACGTTCCTGTAAACGGCTGTTTTATTTGTTCCCTTGGCAAAGCCAACTTTTCATGTTGAAAAGAGGCCCTAATTTCAAGTTGTTATTCAGAGCACGTTTTCTAGATCTTACAGTTGGGTAGAGAAAGTTTTCCAACTTCCTGCGTTTTGTTCAGTATGGTTACCGTAGCACGTGTTGATTTGTTTTGTATATGCGTGTGCTCTGTGTGTACCTGACTTAATAACTTATTATATTGTAAGTTATATTATTCTCACATTTGGTTTTCATCTATGATCTGCGAGAGGAGAGACCGATAGATGACGTCATTATTACAAACATTTTCCCTTTGTATTTTTTTTTTAATGATGGAAGTTTTGACAAATAAGATAATATCTTACCTGCCAGGACAAAGGAAAATGTACAAAAAATCTTTTCGAGGCTGTCAACAGCTACTAGAAGCAGGAAGAACAAAGAAAAAAATACGTTTCTTCTAAAAAAAATTATACTCGGAAAAATACTTGAGTAGTCTCAGTCGAGCGAGACTAATCGAAAAACAAAATGGGTCTTGAAACAATTGCTTTGCTTCGTATTTAACAAACCCAAAAAGCAAAATATTTATGACATTAGTCTATCAAAATATTTTTTTTCTCAATCATTCAATAATCGTTTACACAGACTGGTGTCATGAATTCACAATATAGTACTTTTTTTTAAAAATGAACAAATAAATTTGTTTGCCGAGGAGAATGCTCCAAAGTTTGTTTTAGGGCACATTAGTACAATGGTGAGCAGAGCACTACGGCTCAGGGGCCCGTTTCTCGAAAGCCCCAGAAACGTTTCGGGCCCGTATCTGTATCTAAATAAGGAAAAGCGTATGCCCCTTAAACGTCTTGTATGAAGGGAAAGCTCTGTTGTATCGCAGCTAGACTGAGTCTCAAGCACTACCTCAAATACATGCATAGGACAGAAAAAATTATAATGTCACTAACGCTTCTTTCACTCAAACACAAAGAGATTGGCCTCTAACGTGTCGGTGTTAACCGCAACCACAAGTTTTCCGATCGGCTTTTTAAACTCCTGCAATATCCTACAACAACGTCCAGGATTTCCAGGTTTTTAGGCTCACAAGGAAGCTCTGGTGACTACATCTGACTTGACTAGCCATTTCAACATTTTATATAAGGTTAAAGGTTAAAATTTTTTTTGTCTATTTTTCTCCTCCAAAAAATAGATATATGTCATTGGAACTTCTAGGGTTTCAATTTAAAATTCATAATTCATGATCACCCCAAACCATTTCAAGTTATACTGGTAATAAACGTTTTGGATACGAGTGCGAATTATTTATTACGACCTTTCGTTCTCTTGGTACCATATAAGTAAGTTTTCTTTCCAAACCCCGCTATCATTTGAAGTGAGAAAACCTGCACTATAGGTCACAATCAGCCCTAAATCACCGCCTGTTAAACCACACGGACAATTTCCTTTTTTCGCAGCATGAATATTTTTTTCGTAACTCACTGCAACAACTGAATCAAATCCTCTACAATGCGCACTGCCAGATGTTTGATTACATTTGTTAACACTGGAAAAAAATGTTAGCTCAGGTTTCCCTATAGTGCCAGGAAAATCATATTTTTCGTATTCGATCGATCGGTCTTTGAATCTGTACTGATATGGTCCAGTAACTCACCTCTGTCAACTGTTTTTGTGTTTGAGAATGAGACTGACTTATTGAATTGCAGTGATCAGAGCGCTTCTGTACTGGACTGCAGTTATTTGTCAACGTTTTTCCTCCGCCATAACACTAGCGTGTTCCTGAAGAAGAACGATCTTGATTGCTATATTTGGGTAAGAGACAATCGTTTGTTTCAACCATAAGCAAAGTTCTTTTGATTTCAAGCCTTTCTAAATCTGACCTTACAACGACATTTAACTTCTTTATAAATAAGGTGATGCAGAATACAATAAATACATATAAGTAATTCATAATCTTCACACCGCAATCTTCTCCTCGTGTTATAAAAAGGTAGACTCCAGGCCTCTTACCTAAACTCTCAATATCAATATTTTTTTCCCATCGTGTGTATGAATATCGCCACAAAGTAAAATTCAAAATAGCAGTTGGAGACTGAATCATGATCAACTGAAAGTAAAAGAGACAAGTTAAAAGCCTACCATACGAAATTTGGACAGGGCAACCTGTGAATAAACGATTGATAAAATTGTCAAGAAAATTGTGAAGAAAACTTTGGTATTTCTTGACTGATTGCATTGCAATGAGGAGAGGCGGTGAATCATATGCATCAGCAGCGACAATGACAAAACCCGAGAAAATTTACTGCACGCGTACACAGTTTTTGAAAGCTTGCATTTCATAATTTAAAGCTGTTTGATGTACGTGAAACATGTGATCATGAATTCAGCCGGAGAATAAATTGTTGAAGTTTTGAATTAATTCGCGTTTTTTGAAGATATGAGTTTTTACAACTTTTTACAAGATATGATCTCTTGATTTATCTCACTCACTGCGCTAGCTCGTAAAATAATACTATTAATACGGATGTCTTTATGTCACCCTGTATATTTTCCTCTCTATTCATCTAAGTATCTTACTGACCGATCTCAAATAACACCAGCTGTCGGCAAACGCCTCTGTTTAGTAAATAGTCTAACATTACCATTTTAATTATTGTTCTCGGTCTAAAATCAGCCACTTAACAGTTGAACAATATGAAAACTGAAATGGAAGAGTATATCAGAACGACATTTATGAAAATATTAACGTCCTTTCGGATCCAACATTTTACTCGATTCAAAAGAAAACCAAAACAAAACTGTGAATGCTCAACGAGCATATTATTTAGATGCTTCAGTCCCCGAATGTCCACTGATATGTTTATTTTTTTCGCTGTAATTCAATGGTTGTAATCGATCTTTGCGAAACACTGACGTGCAAATAAAATAAAAAGTTTATTTCAATTTATAGTGAAAAATAAATATAAATATATTTTGTAGGTCACGGAAACTGGTTTAATGACAGACTGCTTCGGACGAAAGAATACAACTTCATACAGTTGAATGTGGCACAATTGAAAAGGGCATATGAAATTTGTTATTTCAAAACTTGGCTTGGTTAGATATGCAAAATCCTATGTTAAAGCACAAAAAATGGTCCGATTATAATCATCTAATGTATAACAATTGCTGATCTTGCCGTGGAAGTCAAACCTTGTAAAGGAATTGAAAACGAAAACATTGATCCACAAACGTGACATACTTTGTAGCGTTATAACTTCGTGCTCGTGTATTTTCTCCAAATCAAAACAGTGTGTACATTTTTGGCTAACTGAAGACCAGATTTGTCGTAAACAAGAAACATTGGTTGAAGATCATGTCAAGATGCCTTCGGATCCGAAGCAAGTTGAAGGAATTATGAAGACGATGTTGTTTTGCCTTTGTGGAAATCGGCTTCTCGATTTAGTGGAGCCGTTATAAAAGGAGTAATCACAAGAAATGTCGCTGAAAGTCCCAGGGAACACATATTGCTTGTTGTAACAGAGTTGAGAAAAAAACTAGTTGCTAGAGAAATTGCGCCTGTAGTGTCGTAGTGGCACCACAAATTAGCGAGCTTAATAAACCACGACGGTTAAGACGATGAAAACGCATAATGGCATTACACGTGCGTTATAAATCTCTATTTCTTATTTCCTTCAAAAACAGCAGAAAATGATGAAGTTTGGATTGTGCCACGACGGATAATTTTCTGTATTTTCTTTTGAAACTAAGCATATATATATTTAACATGAGCATGTTTTCAGATTGATAGCCACACGGAATTAACAGATCTACTGATATTGCCAAATTCAAAGGTAAGGCAACTTAATTTTAAAAAAAAAAAAAAAACGTTGTCCTCGGCGTCATGGTCTTCGTTGCTAAACGATCCTAATGGTAACCAATGGTCAGATACGTACAGAATAAGAACTTACCTAAATTGCCAGCTAAAGATTTTCCGTCCTTATTGCGCGATCTGTCGACAGATGATCAGATGATATTAGAGCAGTTCTCGCGTACTTAAATTGACTAAAATGAGTTTCGTCCCTAAACGATAGATCGTCATTACGATTCTATAGCTCAATGAGATACTGCAGTGGCGGTTTGAGTTTAAATTTTGTATTAAACTATTGCATTTTCGGTTTATTAAGCTCTAATTTTAACTTTTCAATATTTTAAAGCCTTGACAGGCCATAAAAACCAACAATAGCGCCAGCTGCGTATTTAAAACCGCAAGCGATCTATTGTCATTTCATGTAGCTTTCTTCATCAGTCTTACTGTATGCTTTTATTCAGCGATTTCGAAAAACTATACTTGAAGAGGGGAATGGTTATGAAACCCGACAACTTTCTTTGTTGCGTGTTTTATACGCTTTTTTGGCCTTGGCCGAGCACAAATACAATAGTTATTTACTCCGAGGAACTAACCAATAGAAACGTTTTCGTTACGTAATTCATGCATAGTGTATGAGCGTAAAACCACAGATTGTGCCCGGTCGCGGTCCAACCTAAATCTTGGAATCTTTGTTTCAGTGCTCCCTCATTATCGTAAGGTGGAGTGACTGTAGACCTTCGAGGGCCGATTTCTTTCCAAGCTATTCTCTTCACGCCAAATTCAAGAGTACCACTATATCTGAATTTGCTAAAGAGAAATTAAAAAAACATAAAGCGCATGCAAGGTATCCACAAAACGTGATTTTTTAAGCAAGTCAAGGATCCACAAATGTGTTAGGCTAATTAGAATGTGTCGACCAGTGACTTCCGCAGTAGCAATGATCTCGTCGACGTTATCCAACACCTTCATTTCGTTTGTTTACAATATCTCACGTTTTGCAATTTTTTACGCAGAAATCTGCGCTTTTTATGAATTTGTGCGCCTTTAAGCCAAGGCTACACTTGAGCGATTTTTAGGATCTTTGTGTGTCCTAATGTGAACGCAAGCACAAATGGAAGATAAATATCGTTGCTGCCTTCTTCTAGCACACAATTGCAAGGTGATTGCCGTGGAATTGCCGGCGAATGCAGTCGCTGATATCTAAAGGATGGAAGCTTTTTCAGACAATGCTTTCCTCCACTAAGACGACAAACCTGGACGATGAATCAGGCGTTTAGTTATTTTTTTGCTGTTTTTTTTTTTTGTTGTTGTTGTTTTTTAAATTTATTTTAAAAGTTTTATTAGTATTTACAAGTAAAAGTAGCAGTTAACTATACAAAATACGTGTAGAAGATATGTATTACAAGATATCACTTAGCTAATATATGTGAAATTTACAACTAATTTTACGTATACAACATAAATTTAATTACAATGCTTGATTGCAAGAGAAGAAGAAAAAGAAAAAAGAAGAAAGAAAAAAAAAGAGATTACAAAAGATTTCCATATGTTTCATTGAACTGATTAAGCTTGTTATTTTGAATGGCAATTTCTCTTTGTATAGTTACTTTTTCTAATAAGAGTGATAGAAAGCTGTCAAAACAGAGTTTTTCATCACGTAAGCATTACTGTGTAAGCTTGTGTATGAAGTACTTCACGATAAGAAGCGTGTAGTTTAAAGAGTATTTGTGCTTCTTGTTATCAAAAGTTCCATGTATATAAAATCATGCTGTTTGATAATATGGTGTTTTCCTTAGTGTTACTGACCCACCAATTTCGAAATAAACTCCAAAAAGATACGGTTAAAAAGCAATGTAAAAGGCGATTAATTATGATTTGTAAACTTTGAGAATGAGATCAATTACCTAATGCCCGCCTCGTACTCTCACGGCGGCAAACATGCTGTAAGCAGTCTTTCATTTTTTACCCCAATCTTGTAGCTGATGTTTTTTATCGTGTTAAGTAGAGTGTATGTATGGAGTCAGGCGGATTCATTAGAATATATGGCTCTGACCGACAATAGAACAATCGGATTGGTTGGTTTTAGTTGTTGGTTCTTTACACAACGGCTGTACTGGTATAGGTTCTGTTTCGAGCCCAATTTGTAATTAATAAGAGCAAGTAAAAAGGCTAAAAGAATTTCAAGTGCTTATTTATTCCAAGTTGAAGAAAGACAAACAGTTTTTTTTTAATATACATTGTAAATGCAAGACAACTTTATTAACCTCAATCAAATTCCTATTTACAAGTTAAACCAATACATAAAAATCTAAATCTAAAAATAATAATAATGATAATTATAGTGATAAAGGCTTAAAAAATGAAATGCGCAGTCTGTTACGAGTGCTAAGGAGGCTGGCACCAGGTTCCAGAACGTTTCTAACAGCTACTTTTTGAAGGATGAATACTACCACTGTTAAACAAATGATGCTACAATAATAGTAAAATACAATTGCCCAATCATTGCTAAACAAGTTGGGGTCATCATTTTTATATAGCAGGTTACCATAACAATATGACCTGCTAAAAACACCCTTAATTTTAGTTTTCAGCCTTAAAAACTCTTTATAACTCAAAAAACAAGCCCGATGAACCCCATTATTTTTTTATTATCGAGTTCTGATAAGCATGATTAAATGCAACTTTTAACAAAGTTAAAAAAAAAAACTATAACGAGTGGGTTTAGAACCACCTTAAAGTTTCAAGAACTTTCTCCGTTAATTGCGATTATTAACTATTTACAATTATGCATACTGACGCTTTGCGAATTGCTAATTAACTACTACTTAATTACTGCTAATTAATTACTACTTAACTACTGCTTATTAATTACTAC
>Ga0126337_10000907_pt1 | contig 16713 bp, 5 predicted proteins | sample DipCmetagenome_FD_92527 | JGI IMG/M metagenome (GOLD analysis project Ga0126337, IMG submission 92527) | Coral microbial communities from La Bocana,Puerto Morelos, Mexico - Diploria C A metagenome | ecosystem: Host-associated > Invertebrates > Cnidaria > Coral | place: La Bocana,Puerto Morelos... | reverse complement strand
AGATCCGCTCTCTACTATTCGCAACAAATTGAAGTTGAACACACAAGGTGAGAAACTCGAAACATCAGCCAAGTTGAGAGTTTTTGTATCGAATACATCGTCGCTCACTTCAGTTAAAGCGGCGATATACGAGATACGGGTTTTTTGTTTCTCGTACTTCGCCGTCTTCAGTTAGAACACAGTGCAAGATTTTTTTTTTGTTTTGTAGTGCACGTTAGGTAGACTGATGTGTTGAAAGAAAATTTGAAGGTGTAATAAAGAACCATCAAAATAACCTCTTGTTTAGTTATTATAAACTTGGATGTCGGTCGTTTGAGCTTAATTTATTTTTGCATTGCATTGAGATTTAAACCTGAAGAAGCTTTTCGAACGCTTGAGGAAGGACTTTTTGTTTGCCCTGCAACTTATTGATCTAACCAAATGTACCAAATGTATGTTCTTTACGCTTCGAAATTAGACATCAACGTCTTAAGAAAATTGTATTAATTCATAAGAACGAGCAAAGCCCTGCATAGCAAGCCTAACGAGAACTGTACGGCTCGTAGAAAATATCGAGTAACATCCGCAGTAAGCTGTTCAGAATAATACAAAACAATATTTTGATTCAGGAGAATTCATGTGTTCTAATCCGATTCAGCGACAGTACACGTATGCAAATAGCGTTCGGAAAATTCCTATTTATTTAATTTCTTTTCTCACCTAAAAGGAGTGTGTTTGTTTGCTCAAGGTCGTTTTATCTACTTCTGAATTAAAAGGCGTTTCTTATCCAGTATAAGTGCTGTATTGAAACGGAGATTTTCAAGATGTTCATTCCAAGAATTTGCTGGCTTTACAGCAATTGTTGACAATTGGCAATTGAGGCGTCAAGGGAATTATTTGAATTGTTCTCATTACGTGGTTCTTATCAAACCAAGACGCCACAGGTCATCAGGAGTTTTTTTTATATGTAAGAAGTTCCCTTCATTTTTGTATTTACTTTCTTTGTTTCCTGATATTTTAAGACCGTGTGACCGCAAGTTTGTTTTGCGCTTCTGAGCACGTGCAAGGTGTCGCAGAAGTGTACAGTAAATGTCACCGTAGCAAGGAAAAGGGAACTCTCACAAACGTCAAATCATTGTTTGCGGGGGGGTGGAGATTTTCCCCAAAACATCTTTGCACAAAAAATGCTCTTTATATCAATAAAAGCCTTCAAAAAATGTTACTCGCTTTTTAAAGCGCTGTGAGTCTGTCCATAATAGAAATTTTCAGCTTAACTAGTCACGAGTCAACTCAGCCCAATCGAAAAACAATCATAACAACTAAGGTTTTATCTTTCCTGTAGAAAAGAACATTCATCATTTTGAATTTATTTCGTTTACGGGCCTCACTCTTCGAACAGAGACCACTAATAATCATTGCAAGCTTAAAAAAAAAAAAAAAACATCTGCGTTAAGGTCTCTAGGCGTCTTGTTGATTATAAACTGAGTCAGTAACTTGTGGAAGTAGCTTTATATTATGGATTCATGTCTACTTCGATAATGTCGAGACGAGTACAAACGCATTATAAAAGCATTTAAAGGACCCTAATTTGTTTAAACAATAGAAACGGCAAAAGAAAACTATAACTTTGAATTATGTTTTTTTTAAGACCCGAAATGAAACTGATCAGCACAGAACACAGACTGATAAGAATCATTTAACGAAAGCTCGTGCCGAGAAACCCTAATTACTTACGTTAAGTGCTGAAAATATATTCTGGAAACACAGTCAGTTCTAAAAAAAAGTCAAATTAGTGAAAAAATAACGCATAATGCAACAGCGATAAAACAGAAACTTACAAAACCAATAAGAATCTGCGAGGTTTAAGAAGCCGGTGAAATTTTCTTATTTGGTACCTTATTGACATGACCATTAGAACAGCGAGGTTTGGAATATTGGTACAGACTGTGTAATAGGGGTTTAATATGTATATTATCATATGAAAGGTCTTTACAAAGCACCAACAATGGCTCGACCAAATTCACCGTTCCAAATTCAGAAGAGCTATACATAAGATTAAAAAAGGCACGATTGTCGAGCTGTATTTATTAACTATCGTTGATTGATGGACATGTTTCCTTTTTTCGTTCAGTAGAGTCCAGCAACTGAGACATAATAATAATTTAGGGTAAAGAAAAAAATTAGATCATTTTCAATATTGTTGGCTATGAAATATTCATTCATTTCAGTCTGTCTGGCGGAAAATTATGTAAAATATCTGAAATAATAGCATTGAAACAATTGGCAATTTACATATTACTCTTGTCTACGGCTCGTGCGAAATACAAACTGAATATACTACTTTAGAGAAATTTTCCGCCGGGCTTAAGCGTTTCTGCAAGAAAAAAACACCTTAACCTTGTTAATTAAAGGATCGCTATTCTAACAGCTAAGCTCTTTTGAAATAAAGCCATCCGATAGTTTTGGAATAAATTTTACATCCATCTGCTTGACTCATTAAAATTTTTGAAGCTATAATTAACACTGGAAATAAAATTGATTTAAACCGTATACATTTAGTTCTGGAAGCCAAAGAGGGTTTCTAAGAGTTTTTTTTTCTTCACACTTTTCCATTTTTTAGTAAGAAGTCTTGAAGAAGCGATTTTGAAATTTGATAACACACTAATGCGCCACAAGTTCCCTAATGACTTGACTGCAAACTGTTTAAGCTATTTTACCTTACTAATAATAATCTTTTTCTATGATGTCTTGTATACTGGCGTTTTTTGAAAAATATATTAATAAAAAATATTCTCGGATGTGTGAATTTTAATAAACGAGTGCTCTAAAATGTTTGAATGGACGAACTGAAAATTTTGTCCAAAATTGTGTACCGTTGTTTCTATGATACTCGAGGTGCTAGTTTTTGAACTACAATGGTGAGGCAAACAATATTTGAAAACGCATAATGTTAAAAGACTTGAACTTCGCCATTTGCTAAACAGATATAGACAGCTTTCTTTTTTTCTAAACCAAGAACTCTTGGCCTTCTATGACGTTGATTACGATCAATTTTTTTCAAGGTTTCTTCTAAATAAATAGATGTTATATCTTTTTCAAATAGAACAAAATGATGCTTTCGATAATTCGTCCAATATCTTCTCATGAATAACGAAAATCGGTCAGAAAGCGATTGCAGTCAGATCACGATCAAGAAGAACTACTGACTTACCATTTCCGTTTTTCTGCCTTTCTAAATATCCCGATTCTTCTATTTTCCAGAATATGGCTAAATAATAACAACGAGCTTGTTATATTATATCCACGGTTAGAGCTGGCAACTCTTGCAATGGGTATTATCAGCTTGCGATATTTTCAACATTGAAGTCTTTGTCATTATAACATGGCGGCCGGTGCAACTGACGGGCAAACTTGTCGAGGTGATTTGAATTTGAATAGAGGCCCTCTACTCTGCTAATTGATCGTCAATATTCTGACAGTTAATACCTTGTGCAGACTTTAATATGTCCCAGGAGTCCATCCATAATGTACTGTCGACAGACTGTGCAATTGCAATGAAAGAAAGAAACCGCAATGTTACGACACTAAGAGTTCATTTTGGACAAAAAGAACTGTGGTATACGAAATTAACAGAATCGAAAGTTGTTTTATAATCTATGCATAATTCGTTTAAAGGACAGGTGCAGTCTACGGGTAATATTATGCAAAAATATTACACGAAGATTTGTTTGAAAATATAACGGACTGCAAGGTTTCAGTGGGTAAGTATTGATTCCGTGACATTTCTTTAATCAAGCGGGTTTGTTAGCCATTCGGATGGGCTTATAAGAGAAATTTTAGCAAAAGCAACACTGACATTCCAAAGTCGGGTAAATTACCCCCAGGATGTGTTTAAACACTTAACTCTGTAAGAGACAGATGTCGATAATTGTTTTAATTATTTTCTGCTGGCAAGTGAAATTTAAAGTGTTTTAATTTATTGTGTTTATTTTCACTGATGCTCTAGGGCAAAAATTCGAGAATATCCTCACTAGGTCTTCAAAATACGGAAAGAATTATTTAAAGCGAGACAGGATGTTCTACCTTTACGGTACTGTGGTGCAACTTAAACCTTGCCCTGCTCTCAGTTATAGGTATCCCTGTGACATGTCTTAGTCGCCTAATAAGTGGATTTGTCTAGGAAAAATATAAAAAACCGCTCGCCAGTTTCCAAACAGGAAGACATTTGGGGCGAGTTTTATCTCGCAGTCGCTTGTGAGATCCTTACTCGAGACAATAGTTACGGCGTTTCGGCGTTTGCTCCAGTTTTCTTCTCGTTTCTAAATTAAAGCGGCGAATGAAGCAAGCAATGAATTTCAAGAGTCAAACATTACAGTGATGGTGATGGAAAGTAGATCACTTTGGGAAAATTGCAAAAAATCGCTAGTAACTATGATCACAGACCAAAACTCACTTTGAATTTACTTTTTTAGATTTATTGTATTCTGCTTTGTAAAAATAGATAGAACAAAGTTAATACAGAGGAATGGTTAGGTAATCTTACAAAGTTCTCTAATGCATGTTTTTGTTCACTTTTTGGCCTTGACCGTGCGGTATGATTTATTGATTACGCTTTTTCTCATCAAGCTCAAACGCGTTCTTTTTGTGACGTAAGAACAGTATGAACATTACAAGAAATGAAACATATTTGCACTTCTTGTGATTATGGTGAATTTCTGGTGTCTTCATTTGCTTGTTTGCAAATACTTATGTGAATAAGTGCATGGTTTGAAAAGACATGGAAATATATAGGCCGGTTCTGATAAAAGCTGCATATTCTCCCAGCCGTTCTTCTTGAAAATGAATTAATTTTCAAAGGAGAAATTGGATTTTAATAATAAAAAAAATTATTATTGTATTTATCATTGTTTGGGATAAACCGATCTGCTAAAAGTCCTTTATTTTCATAGCCGTCCTGCTTAATAATGAGTTGACTGTGCGAGGAGAAATTAGGTTTCGATATGGTTGGACAAACTCCATATATGCACTCTTCTCTTTAAAGTTATTAGGCATCTGATGTGGATACATCAGCTGTGTTTAAAAGGAAATCTAATGTTGTTCCATTTTCGACGGAAACTTCTATGCATTTTCACTGTCTAGCTTTGGAAACACAAATAATAGTTAATTTGTATTTCTCGATAATCATACCTTGAAATAAACACCTTTTGACATTGTCTTTATCGTTTCGTTTTATGAAGAGGTTTGTTTCCTCGTTCTTTAAATGAAATAAAAACACCAATTTTCATTGGTTCTCTAGATAATCCCTCGAAAGGCTTCTATAAACAATGAGACATGCAAATTGTTTTCATCGATGTCAATTAAAACAAAATAGTTTTTCGAACCTTCGAGAGTTTTCGATATATCAGGCTGTCTTTGCACAAATGACAGATGTAAATTTCTAATTTACACAGAGTGCCGACATTTTAATATCTTATGAACTTCATGATTAAATTTTCGATCAGCATTCACATATTGATTGTACGAGCAGACCAACCATGGCATTTGGTGTTTCATTATGAAAAAAAGAATCTTTCATCTTGAACGTTTAGCTTTTCCCCTTTATTGAAAATATTTAGAAGTAGATACATTAACTGAGGCGATATTCAGCTTGCAGTTGAAAGAAGCCCTGTTCTTATTTATCACTTCCATGTAGCTTAGAGTAATTTAAATTTGAACAGCCACAAAATTGCTTTCAACTTAGCAGGTCATTTTTGTTTTCCTTTATAACTCAAATGTTGACTGCAACTTCAGACCAATTATCGACGTTCGGCACAATAAAACGCAAAATTTACCAATGAAAAGTTATGAAGACCTTCATACAAAAGTAAACAACGATGCGGTTTCTTTGAAGAACGTAAATCAATCGGTCGACGCTCTTGAGGAAAGTGCACTGAAAAAAAATTGCTCTTGAGTGTTGACTTCAGACGCTTCGTGCTTGAAAGGTTTTGAGTTTTAATTCCTAGTTATCAAAAAATTCAGATTTTGGTGTTGTTCAAATAAAATTTGATGATAATGTATTGGTGTACGCTGGTTTGATTCTATTTTGAAACAGACCTTTCTCCCGCTACATGACAAAAAACTTACATTAATTAAAAAAAAGATATGTATAAAAAAACTCCACGCATCAACCTCGAATGGCCAATGCATATCAGTTCTAAAACTCGAGCATATTAATGGTTGCTATTTGGATATTGCTCAAAATGAATTCAGAGTACCACGAATTGATAAACAGGGAGGATTATCGCGTCAATGATTATAGCCAAATAATCTCTTGTATGGCGAGTGTTATTGTAAGGTAGATATGAATCAGGTAGTCGTAGTCAACCTCATTCCAATTAAGTATATTTTTGTACATTCAATCCTGGATATAAAAATAGTGTTAAGTGACTTACAGAACAGTAAATTATTCCTCTGTCATGTTTTCTCACCTTACTCGGAAGCCTGCATGGAGACCTTTAAACCGAGAACACAGTCTTGTGAAGACGAGTATTGCCTATTTATCGTTTTGAATATCTCATTTTGCTCAGGTGTATAAACCCATCAGCACATTCTATACACTGTATTTGGGTTCAATCGCAGTGGAAAATACAAACTTCACCAATTTGCATATGTATTCCGGGAAATAATTTAGCTTGTCTGTCTTCAGAAGAGACATTTAGACGTCAACAATGCACGGGAAGTGTGCAGACACAAGAGGGTAAAAAACCCAAATATTAATAACGTCAAATTATGACCATCTATCCGAAACGACCGACGGTTACAAATTTTGAAACAGGTTTTGTTAACACGCAGCTGCCATAACAGACTTTAACAATGATTAAAATGAAAGTTTGAAACGATTTGAAAAGTGCGAATTGATTTGATGGATTACAGACTTGCCACAGACATATTAGTTTATAATTTGTTTAGAAATTAACATTTTAAAACTTATTGTCATTGTCAAAAATTCATTGCAGTGAAGAAAATAATTGGAAATGAGGCTCAATGATATTTGATGGTTAGGTACTTCTTTTTGATTGACTTTTTCCAAATAGTCTTTATGAGCGTCTGAACTTATTAAAGGATATTACTTTATCTAGAAGCCTTCCCGTGTTTTTTTTTATCGAAAACCCAGCGGGAAGGAGAGAAGAAAAAAATGATCGTTTAATAAGATGAAAATGTGTCTTAAAAGCCAGCAGCATGCCAGAATGATTTTGTTGCTTTAATTTAATCTATGTGAAAAGCTTCCTTTCTAAATATAACCTCCCAATGATAGGAAAGCAAGCATGGGAGGACGTCGTTAAAAAAAACTATGAATGACTTCTCTAGAAATTCAAGAAAAAAATTATTTAAACGTTGCTTTTTAAGTTATGCCAATCTTCAACTGTCTGAAACGCCAGTTTTCTAAGAACTAGGCCACGTTATTCCTTGACGAAAACCTTGTGTTTACACACTGAAAAAAACTACCTCCACTTATCGGCGGTTCCATTTTCGCAACGTGTAAGCTATAACAATAACAGAACAATTTATAAAGGCTTTTTAACATGTACTAGGGTCTTAATGGCCTCTGATCTTGTGATTGAACAAGACACAAAACACTTTCTAAAGCTTCATTGTGTTCGTATTACGGAGGATTCGACTATTTGCTTAGCTGATAGAAACCGGCGAAGAATCAAACCACAGTTAAAAAAAACACTACGAAAAGCATTAGGGCACTTGAACCCACAAACAGTCAAAAACACCTATGAAAGACCCACTGTGTAGCTCTGGAGTGATTGCATCGAATATTCTTAGGAGTGTCGCTGGGGACAGCTTTAAACTGTAAACATTATTTCTAACCTTTATTTTTATTGAAGCTAGCATACGTCTGGTGCGCCTGAAATTTGAATTGACCAATCAGGATTCAGCAGGGGAAAAACTTGCATTGTCCTGATAGACTATGAGATGAAAACCATTGAAATCGGGGAAGAAAAGTCGACAAAGTCGACAAGGAAATTCAACAAAAAGGATTTATATAACGCCCAAAACAGTATCAGATTGTAAAAGGTGAAAATACGAAAGTTCAATTTGTCGCCAAAACTGGATCGCCAGCGTCTGGCAACTCGTCCGTTGCTCGTCGAGTGTCAGTCAGGTAGGAAAATAGTTCAATGTAAAGGTCTCAAAGAAACCAAAGAAATTGTTATCCCCGGCTGAGGCGCTGAATGATGCACCATTCAAAATAAGATAAAAAGCAAAACAGGTAAAATAGAAGCATGTCAAAGTGTCATTTTGTGAAAAATCACAAACGTTTCAGTGTGAAACGGCTAAATGTTCAGTAAATTTATGTTTTTTTCGACAAAAAGTGCAGTTAAGCCTCGTGAAATTTAAAAAAATAATTCTCGATGTATAGGTAAAGCCAACTTAAGCATTGTGAAAAAGACTATTATTTTGAGGTTGCGGCAGACTGCTGTTGAATGCTGTTCGTACTGCGGGCGCAGGCACCCTACCCAAGGCTTACGTCGTTTTAAAAATGTCCTTTTAAAGAAAAAAAACGAATACTCTTCTACCAATGGCTCACGTCCAGAACATCAACTTGGAAACTAAAACGGAATTAAATGTGGCCCATAAGTTTGTATTTAAATACGTGACGTATTTGTATTAAAATAGGAGAACTGTCAAAGCTTGAGTTTTTCGTTATCAGAAGATCTTGAAAACGAGAGTAACAAGAGACACTTACAGGATAAATAGTTTATTTTCATAAAATGAAAGTACATAGCAATAGATAGAAAATAGTAATAAATAACTGGAGAATAATTCCCCATGATTAGAAATTGTAATATCTCTGCCGTATTTGAGCTTTTTGCTTTTGGGTGGGGAAAGGACTGCTACTACGTCTTAACAACGGTTTCAATTCGCAATCGAACCATATGCCCTTTCTTACCACAATGATAATTCTGGCATAGAAGCGGATTCATGTCACTTGTCGTATATCAGCCCAGTTTGCTAGGTTTACATGGGGTGGCTACCAAGCTCGTTCCCAGGGACTTTTCCCTGGGAACGAGGTTGGGTGGCTACAACCCGAGATAAAACCGGCTGTCGAGACACTTCTGTTAACTGCTATGTATGAAATGCATTAATAAAAATCGCTATTTGTTCATGTATTCCCTGCCGATTATCGATGCTGTCTGTACAGCAGTAGCAACATTGAAGTGGAGATGGGGAAGTTATTGAGGGTAAAGGGTAAAGTTATAGAGTCTTCCTCCAAACTCAAACGATGTTCTGCTCAGTCAAGATATTAAGTGCGACCTTTTACAACGCTGCGCTCTTCAATTGAAACTACAAAACAAGTAGCTTTGTGGGTTAATTAATTTCAAATAGATGTTTCTTTGTCATCGTGTTGATCGGGTTTCTTGGGCATGTCTATAAATAAAAGAGGAAGGTCCCTACTAGGTTCTCTTCTAGGGTTGTCAAGTGCAGGCGGACTATCACCCAATTCGCTAACAAGTGTTTCCCGTTCGTCCAGTTCATATTTATTTTCTGGATTACTACTGTCATCTAATAGGGATGTTTTCCAGTGTGGAACAAGTTCGAGTTGGACTGGCAAGACTCCATTAAACGGAAGTTCTCTACTCCAAGATGGCAAGCTTTCCATGCTTACTTGCACTCCTTCGTCTACGCCGGGAATATATATTGTGTACATTGAATTATTTGATCTAGACTCTTGGGCAATCCCCCTGATTTCCGAACAACAGCATACCTCCATAGATGAACTCTCACGGTTCTCATCTCCACATAACGTGTTTGTTTCTCTTGGCAAAGAGCATCGTTCGCAAAGATCTGAAATCTGTGATTGAGTTTTTCGCGGCGGAGCTGTAGGGAACGGCTTTTGCGTGTTTGATGGAACGCTGAAGGAACGCATACGTGACGATTTTGCGTTTTCCGCTATCCACAGGGGTAGACGATCCTTTGAAGAAAGCCGTGTGACACCTGGAACGTTTAAACTGTTCCTGGAATTGCCATGTTCGCTAGAATTTGGTTTGGAACCTTGCGGTCGATTCTCAGAACAATCATTTTCTTCCAACTCGTCCTTTTCAGGGAGATCTCCAAGTTTTGGAATGACCCTTTCATTCCGGCTGTATTTTCGTTCTCTGGTGGGTCTTGTGGTCGTTGGTGATGTTCTTGGATCATTATTTTGACCGTTGTCAGACTTACTGGATGGAAGGCTCCAAGTTCTAGAGTTCGGATTTACTTCACAAGCACTCTGTTTGGGATAGCTATTTTGCCTGGATGAATTGCTATTACGCATGTTCGTTAAAAGGTTTTCCTCTTCCCCAGTTTCAAGACCAACTTGGCTGCGCATGCGTAATCCTTTGCGCCTGACACCGGAGGAGTTACCACGATTTGAAAAATCTGAGGTGATAGAATTCAGCAAAACTTTATTCCTTTTTCTTGGAAGTTTTAGCCTCGCTTGAGCGTGCGCATAATAAAGATTAAAGTTACTTCCAATTATGGAAATAGGAAGAGCTACCACGAGAAGGCCACAGATTGCACATGCTCCACCAATGATCTTTCCTACCCAAGTTTTTGGAGTCATGTCACCGTAGCCGACGGTCGTCATGGTGATGAGTGACCACCAAAAAGATTCAGGAATGGAGCGAAACTTTGTGTCGAGACCATCCATGGTTCGCTCGATGTAGTAAATTATAGAAGAGAAAAGAATCACTGGTATTAAAAGAATCAACAACAACAACCCGAGCTCATAAGAGCTAGCTTTTAAGGTGTGAAGTAATATTTGCAGGCCGTAGAGTAAGCGGAAGAAACGGAAAAGGCGTAGAAGGCGGATCATAAGTAGTGCGTCAGCTATCGGAGAACTGCCTTCGGGATCGAAGATCCGAAGATAGAACGGCATCACCGACAGGATATCGATCCAGTTCGTCACCATTCGGAAAAAGACACGTCTTCTTGGGCAGAAGATTATCCGTAGCAACAATTCAAATGTAAACCAAATACCAAAGAAGAAATCGATTGTGGTAAAGATCGTATCTATAGTGGCATCCCTGGCCGGGGCTGAAGAACCTTCGGCAGCCCGATAATCCTCGGAGAACTGAGGAAGAGTCAAAGCACAGGAGGTTCCCACGGACAGCAGGATCAACGCCACTGAAATTATTGAGAATACCTGAAAAGCAATTAAAACGAAAGTATTATAAACTGTGTTAATAAGTTATTTGGAACTCCAGATGGGTGCACACAAGAATACCTCTCTTCTAGTGTATTCTCTTTCTCAGAGCAAAACGATATGAAACACTAGACTAGTATTCAAGTGAACGATTGAAGTTCTGAGCATATTGGAAACGTCACAGCACTTGATTTCTTGCTTCCTCGTCGTTAGAACGTGAGGCGTATTGTAGGAGCAGGGTGGGCGCAATAATCAGAAATTACTGTCTCATATTTTAGAGGCTTATTTGCAATTTATGGTAAGTTTTGGAAAATGCTTTTTTAAGTTATGGTAGATGATGTCTGAGTGTAAACTTTTGTATGCAAATGAAAGAAATCTATAATGTAAAAAACAATATATTAAAAAAGGATTCTATTGAACTCAAACCGAGAACTGAATCTGATGCTGACTCATGCTGGATTTATCCACACTCTGTTTTATATTCACAACTTAAGCAGTTGGCAAATTAAGCCTGAAAAAAATTCAGGCCTGAACGGGATTCGAACCCATGACCTCTGCGATACCAGTGCAGTGTTCTACCAAATGAGCTATCATATACCTATATACCCGTAGAAGGTGAAGGAATACAAAAAGAATGTATGAAAAATCATATATTTGAACTGCGGAGAAAGATATGAATTTATGACTGATCATCGCAGTTACACACACAACTTAAGCAGTTGTGATCAATCATAAATTCACATCTTTCTCCGCAATACAAATATATGCGTTCAAATATCTGCATTTAGCGTTCGTAGTATTTTACATTATTTTTTTTTTTACTGGTGGCGAAAATTTTAACGCCACCTTTCCTGAAGACATTTCAATATTTGCTTGTAACATTAGTTTCAATTAAACTCGTCACATTTGTGGCCATTTATCCATAACGATTCGTTTCTATTGTCGTCTCTCCAGCAAACTAGTGCAACGCCTTGCGGAGCTTACGATGTCTTAATGTTTGTATATGACTCAAGAAAAAAAAACAAACATTTTGGTGTCACTGCCTCAAGGTATTTGAACATGTACAATCATGAAAAAATGTCTTGGACGAATTTGAACTTTTTCGCATACGCCATACGCCAGACGCGAATACAACTTCACCTACCTTACCCCCCCCCCCCCTTCCAACCCCACATACAATGTTGAAAATTAGTATCTGCAATTTCACCTGATTTTCAGCATTGTTTAGGGTGCGGGGTAGGGGGGGGGGGAAAAACAACGAGCTTTTAAGGATTCTTGTCCACGATTGCAGTTTGTCCCGGCCGTGGGACATTTGCCAGTTTATTTTCAAACGATTCTTATCAAGTTAGTGTCTGTCAGCCCGGCCGGAGATGAATAATTTACCATCAGATCAGTTTGCATTAGTGATCACAAATGGAATGTTTATAATGCGCCGTCCTGAGACGAAAAATCAATTAATTTTAATTGGTATTGAATCGATTCCAAATAACTGTTCCTCTCTAGGTGGCTTCAAGTTAAATGTCAGGTTAAGACGAAAAGTTTTAGAGAAAAACTGATATCAAATTTTGTTGGTTCGATATTCCTTCTATTGAAAATTGGGACTCCATGTTAATCACCTCCAGATGTCCACTGTTCGGCTAGATAACATAAGCCGGCGACGTACAGGTCGATCCATGCTTAGCGATACAAAACATTTTAGGCTAATTAAAACTGGCCACCGAGGACGATTTATTTATCTTAGCCCAGGTGATTTAACAACGACTTTTGCCGCAAAAAATGTGCAATGCAAAATTATAACGATCTCCTTAGTAACGAATGCTGTAAAGCTACAATTTGAACAACTCTGCAAGCAATTTGCTTTTTTAAATGAATAAATTGAAAGCAACGCAACACGCTAAAGGTTCGTAAAACAAAACAGTTCTTTTCATTTCATTTTCCTATTAATACACCAGTGGTTAGCTTGTTTTTATTTTTTTCTGAGGTTTGAGTGAGGTTTAGATTCGTGGGTTTCGTGGTTATAAATTGCTTATCGAAATTGTCAAAATGTCGGAGTAACGCAAATAATATATTTACAGTTCCGTATAAACAGCCGCCCTGAGACTTACGTGATTAAAACTGAACTTCTTGACTCAGCCAAAGTTTGTTCTTGCGGCTTTTGAAGGCGATTATTCGGAGAAATTTAAGTGCGAATTTTGGCAGTTTTAATAACAGCCATCTATCTTCAGCGGGGTGTTGCAAAACGCAAAGATACAGAAAATTAATTACCATAGAAAAAGTGTTTGGGAAAAGACAGCACACCATTTCCTGACTGAACAAGACACAGCTTTTGTAAAAACCAGCGTGGTAACGTGACAGGTGACAGAATGTTTTGAGTCGCTGGCTGAGGAACAAGAATCTTTTATTAGTACCAAATGTTAATTTGCATCTCAAAGTGTGGTTTTAACAGGGTGATATCTCCAGATGAATCTCCAAGATCATCTTCATTCAACGACTTAACTTTACCTTTATCGGCTTGATATGGTACTCACCAATTTTTAGCTGCAATTCACTTTGATCGTATGTTACAGAATTGAGGCTAATCACAGAATTACTTTTCGACAAAAGGAAAAATTCCAGGATCTGTTGCTTCGAAGCAGCTGTCTTGATATGACTCGAATATTATCATTTAGCGTCAACGTTAACGCATTTTTAGATCACGAATTACACGAACATATCAGAAAATTTGAAGCACGTTTCCGAAATCTCGCAAATACGTTATTTCCCAAAAATCTAAAGGCTTTAACCATGCTCTACTTCAGTGCGGACACGAGTCAAAAATAAGTATTGTTACCGCGTGTACCTAAATAAACAAAGTCAAACCAACGTTTTTCTAAACAATACAACAAATTATCGAAATCGCGAAACGCACGGAAGCCCAACTCACCTTAGCAGCTTTGGAAGAGTGTGGCTCCTCTAGAATTGGCCATATTTTCGGCTGGTATTTTGTCCACCAGGTGAACCGACCACAATCTCTTGCCGGTGTTGTGTCTTCTAATCGGTCACTCTCCAGATCTGTATCCTGATCTTGGTCACCTTCGTGCACATTAAAACTTTTTAAATTCTGCTCAGCGTCTCTGTGTTGGCTGTAGGACGTCCAGCAGCAGTGCTCCATCTCCTTCTCATCAATGCCCCAATATGCGAGCTCTTCTTCAAAGAGCGGGCCGCACACATCATGCGGACAGTGCAGCTTCCCCGTGCGGTAGTAATTTAAAACCTGCTCGAATATTCCGGGATGACGGTCAAAGAACAACTCGATTTTCTCCGAGTCATAGTCGATGGCTTTTGTGACGTTCTCCACAACCCAGTACAGGCGCGTATCCGGGTAATTCCGCACCGTACTTAAATACGTTTCATGCTTTCGTCCACCGACGTTCAAAATAATCCTTCGTTGGGTTGTATCAACCACTCGCGGAATTATCTCAAATCGTTGTCTGGTTTTCATCGAGTTGTTGGCTTCTCACCTAAAACATAGTGGTAACACAGAACGCGTATTTAGTATATGCACTCTCAACGGTTTTCTTGGCTTATTAGAATGACAACAAAAAAACTTGTGGTCACACAAGAGACTGATTTCCTCTGTTTTCCTAAAAAAATATATGAATAGAAAATTGCATTAGACCTATTCGATATTTATGCAGAATAAAGCCAACCAGATGGTTTTATTTACCGGCGAGAAATTCTCCATTTTTATTGGTTAACTTGGCTCTTGGAATAAAAGTTGTGCAAACGGTTTTACTTTGCATTCATTATATCATTTAGAGGGAAATTTCAGTTTTGTTTTAATTTTTTTAAAAGAGCGAATATGGAATCCAATCGCTTCTAACCGCCACGATGTACAAAATTCGGAATAAGTACTACAATTCAAATTTTTCTCAAACACTATTGAGACTGAATCTAAAGGCTCACAAAGGGAACGGCATTGATAAGTGAGAGCTGTTAACAAGCTGATGATGTACTGTACTGGAGGGTTCATCTACGTATAAATAAAAACCTTTTTAGTTTAAAGCCTTCCTTCCTCCATGCAGATTATTTACAGAAGCGCAGATTAATAAAAAATGCATTTAAAATTCAGATTGTCGGAAAGCATAGCAAAGCGAATACAATGTACGTGTAAGTCATTGATAAGATGAAAATGTCATATTTTATTTACATGTACATTGTTTTCACCTGAAAACAACGAGAAAATATTTCAGAGCTTACAACGGAAGGACATACCGTGAAATAATTGACAGAATATGGGTTCGGCCTCACCTTACATTTTTAAGGCATTTGATTGCAGCTAAGTAGAGGAAAATTGGAAACTTTTAACATTGCATTGTAATTGCAATTATCAAAAATTGCAGAAATAGAAAAGTGTTTGACAGATCTTTATCTGAGGTCTTCGTTCGAGTCTCCTGCCAAAATGAAACTGAGAATTTATAATTTGATATTGTTTTTTTAAATGTAAATAAGACTCGTTCCTGACCTGCTGCTGCTGGTGGCTTATCTGAGTGCTTTCGCCCGAGGTTCGAATTCCATGGAAACCTATTTTCCCGGATTTTTTTTTCAGCCTTCCTTTTACTTTATTGTATCAGGTATGATCATTTTGTCTTTCATTTAATGCACTAATTTATTTACATTAATTTAATTCAATCATTCGCAGTTTGGTAACTTTTATAATTTACGCTAAGGTGCAATATTTTCACGGTAAAGCAGTGCAAATAACTGCACGAAAGACACGAACAAGACCGTGTAAGTTAAGGCAGCAGCTACTGCGCGTTGTAAGTGCCATTTTACAACCAATTCCGGTAACTACTTCAGAAATGACATCTTCATGTCAAACGCTGGACGTAAAATTGTCCGCGCTAACACGTTTCAACAAGAACACGGTGATGCTTCTGAAGGCCCTTGAAAATGGGCATCTGGTCAAAATGGGTGAAAGTTGAAACATGTCAAAAAAGCAAAACTCGTCTCGAGGTCGATGTTTGTGAAAACGTTGTTGGTGTTATTTCAGAAATTGTCCTTGTCACTTAATAAATCGTAAATTGCAATTAGATTTGTCGGTAAAGTAAGCTCGCCCCTTACGAAAACTAGGATTCATTAATAGCACAATTTTACCCAATATTATTTGTGGTTCCACATCTCTTTTAAGCTTTATCAGCTCTATAAATATCTTGTTTACCTTTTCTTCACCTCTGTGTTGTGGAAATCGAACCATTCACTACCGTACGGCGAATAATTTTAGTGCAATGCAGTTTCTGTGTGTGAGCCCGCGATTGTCTCCAGGAAGTTTCTAAAGAACACAACGTATAGTCTTCCAGGTATTGAGGACCGTCAGTGGAAGTGACTCATTTTCAAAGAACATGTACTATTTCAATAATTATACTACAGACTAAGAAATTTCTGAGATGTGATTGGCCAAGACCAGTAGTATTTAAGCCAAATTTGAAATACTTACATGTAAAAATTACAGCCAGTCACGTGTTGTTGTAAAGCCAATCAACTGCGCGTGACTAAATCATGAAAATATGTGTTCGTGTGTT
>Ga0126337_10000903_pt1 | contig 16740 bp, 8 predicted proteins | sample DipCmetagenome_FD_92527 | JGI IMG/M metagenome (GOLD analysis project Ga0126337, IMG submission 92527) | Coral microbial communities from La Bocana,Puerto Morelos, Mexico - Diploria C A metagenome | ecosystem: Host-associated > Invertebrates > Cnidaria > Coral | place: La Bocana,Puerto Morelos... | reverse complement strand
TTTCTGCTGGCAAAAGTTTCAATACTCCTACATTTGTAACTGCCTGTGAGGTTTAATATTTGCCTGTTGTAATAAATTAAGTTTCAACACTTAATAGTATATGTACATGTTAACTATAATCCCAAAATTAATTTGTGACATCACTGTAATCCTGCAATATATCTACATGTATTCCTGACTCTTCACAAACTTTAGGGACCAAGGCAGACCATTTTGCCAAAATTGCTTACAAGAATCACCTCCATTCTGTAGAAAACCTGTAAGTACATGCCTGATTTATTATATACAGTTGTCTATTAGATTTTATTGCTTTTCTTCTGTAAATGGACATAAACACGTGTGATTGAACGATGCTTGTCTTGTATTTTTCTTTCTATGGCAGTCAACAGTGTTGTCAGTTTGTTAATAAGACTTTGTGCTTTCACACTCTTGTCGGTGCCGTGTAGACCCCCCCTCCCCCATGTCCATAGGGAATGCTTTCTCTCTAATATGGCTCTTTGATGGAGATTAAGGAACATGAAGACAACAGGCCACATGGACATAGTAGCCAATATTTGGAGATGAAAAACTAAGAAAATCAATAGTTATTTCAAAGAAGAAAACACACAATTATTATTGAATTGATTGAAATAATCATGCATGCAAACATTATTGGAATAAGTTGATTATAATAAACTATTCCTGAGTTTATGTTTTAACATGAGTGGATTAGCAGTTGATTACATGTTTTTTATTCTTTTTCTTTCCTTGAAGGTTATCTCAGTTCAGGAAAAAGTACACTTTAGAGGAAATAAAAAACTCTCGTATGATATTTGATCCTCTGACTATGCTGCAGTGCTGGTAGGTTCATAAGAAAACTTTAGATAATTATATTTCAGGGCTTGAAAAAAGTCAAATTCCAGCTTGCTCTTGGGGCAAGTGCATGCAGGACTTCTTAGTCTGTGGCAGATGACTTGAGAGTGAAAAGGTAATCATACAAAAAGAAAATGTATTTGTCCTGGATGACTGGACAGCACTTTTTTTTAAGCCCTGATATTTTTATCATTCCAGGGACAGGGTCCTGGCTGAAATTTATTTTTTTCTATCTTGTTGTGGAACCTTTAATGTATATTAGAGAAAACATCCAACATGGATTTAAAAACCCTCCAAAATGACCAGAATGGCATTTTTAATTTCTTAATTGATATCTCTTCACCCAATCAACCTTAATCTACTTTCTGATGCTTCCAATGGGGGACCTGCACCATTTTCAAGGGTCTTAACACAGTGGAACCCAATTGATATGGTCACCAACGGGCCATGAAAATTAGGCCTTATCAACAGGGTAGGGTCAATCTTCCTGACTGGTTTAAACTGAGTGACATCTTAACAGATATATTACAGTAAACTGTTGCACTTCTATATAACTGTTCTTTAGGCATTTTAAATGGGATAAAATTATAAACGAAAGTCTTATACAGGTTGAGATTTCAGAATGTGGCTGTTGGCCCTATTAATGGGACTTTCTTCTAAGAAAATGTAACGTCATTTTGTCATGACAAAATAGAGTGGCCATAGTAACAACATGATTTTGTTAACAAGGAGACAGTAGGCAGGCAGGATTCCACTGTAATTGGCCAAATGCAACCATACATGTAGATAAAAAACAAAAACAATGCCCCTGGCCCTGAGAACAAAATAGGTGCAGATCAGATGAACAAGAACAAAACCGAATACCTAGAGGTTTGAAAGAGGTGCACTGGTCAACTGCCTTACAATTTTGTACTTCTTCCCCAAAATACCAAAGTTTTTAAGTTTTATTTTAATTAGTATTTTACTCTGCAGAAATATTCTAGAGCCATTTGACAAAATGTATTTAATTATACAAAAATAAGGTGGAAACTTTCAACAATGACTTTCTCTGGGCTGCAATATAGATATATAGAACAAAATTGATCCTAAGGCTTGGTTCTGCTTCAGATTGCCTTATCATAGGTACAGTCACATGACTGAACAATATATACAGTACCTGGGCTTCAATACCCTCCCCCCCCCTTGCAAAAACCTTAATTTTACCTCTTTTACAATATTTGCAAAAAAATATGCATTTTAGTCCCACATCAGATGGCAGTGCTGCAGCTGTCTTAGCCAGTGAGGAGTTTGTGAAGAAACATGGTCTGGAGAGTAAAGCTGTTGAGATTGTTGGAATGGAAATGGCAACAGACTTTAAAAGCACTTTTGACGACAACAGTGCAATAAAAGTAGTGAGTGATTGTCAAGTTCTTCAGATCAGAGGAGTCACTTAAAATAAGTCAGACCTCAACCACATTCTAGAACTGTTTTGTTACATAGTTATGTAATAATCATTGTTCTTGTATTAGAGTTACAGTGTAATAAAAAGGCATGGAAAACTTGTCACAATGTGCTTTCTTACAATCTGCCAAGTGCACCTTTTAAACAAAATACTTAATTTACAAAATGTAGAACTTAACAGTAATTACAGTTCAACCCCTTTTAAACTATTACCCTTGGGGAATGGATATTGGCCACTTAAAAGGGGTTGGCCACTTAGTAGAAGTACAAACCATAGCAAATGAAGCCCTCATCAGGACTTTGAGTACTGGCTGCCTAATAGAGGTAGTCCTTCAATAGGTGGCAGCTTACTAGGGGTTGGACAGTCTGTAAGACATTTTTACCAAAGGTCTGTGACCAATGTTAAATTCCTTTGTTAAATTCCAACTTGATAGTACCATAGCATCATCATCATCATCATCATCATACATCATATTTTATTTACCCTCGGGTTTTTAGAGTAGCTTTAACAGCTAATGTCTCCGAGCATTTCAACAACACAACAGCACAATGGGCAAAGACCAGACCACAACACCGGGAACTCCGAACCCCACAATATTACTTGCAAGATTACAATACTCTTAACTATTTTTTTGGACTTGATGTACCACCAAATTCTAATGTCTATAACTAAAGAAACCTTTAGTTACTAGTCTAGTAATGGTCAGTTAGGATAACGTAATAGTTTGGTCTTTGTATTGAGTGTATATCTCACTTATTTGCAGGTGGGTTATGACATGACTAAATCAGCTGCGAAGAAACTGTTTCAGAAGGCTGGTATGTATGTGTGTATTCATTTGAGCATCTAATCTCTGTTATTTACATATGTTGTAGTTGGATAGCTGGATCTAAAGCTACAAACCCCAACAAGATCAGCAGCTAGTAACCCAGTGAATCATTGCCTTACTGACCAATCAGTTTCAATGGACCAGATATATCTATATGTTATTTGCCGGCTGGGAGGTCCGTATAGTGAAAATCTGTGACCGAGTTCTTGAAAATGCTGCCCGAGGCCGCAAGCAGAGGGCAGCATTTTCAAGTCCAAGGCATTTTTCGTTGATGAACTGCAACAGGTAAATGTCTCGCTCAAAAATGAAACACCCTGCCAGAAATTAGTGGCCTAGCTCAAACCCGGGCTCAACTTCTTTATCTTGAATTCTTATGATCTGTAAATAGGGGCAGTTACACAGGGTTATCTAATTAATGTAAAGTATTTAATAATGTGAACGCAAATTTGTTACAGAACAAAATAATATTATAATGATGACAACAGCTAGACTATTTCTTTTTGTTAATTAAGGTATGTCACCCAGAGATGTTCACGTTATCGAACTTCACGACTGTTTCTCCACCAATGAACTCCTCACATATGAAGGACTTGGTCTTTGTGCTGAAGGCAAGTTTTTCATTTTATCTTTTTAACTGCACTGATCAACAAGCTTATCACTTTCTTAAAATAAAATTATGGCTGAATTTCAAGCTGCCTAAAGAAGGTCATGTTTACTAACCAAAACATAGTTAGTCTTGTGTTTGTTTTATTCAAATTTGATATAAAGACAGCATGTCTCCTGTAAGCCATATCATACATGTATGTAGTTACATAAAGCCTAGCTTTCTGATGACAATAAACTTTCTTGTTCCAATTCTCCATACAATAAAATATGGCCACTAGTACATTTACCCATAATTTGTAGCATACAGAAACTTAATGATGTCTATAATAACAGTTTTTTTATTAATTAAGAACTAAGATTCAATACATCTGTTTGAATTTATAATAAGAGGCCTGCTTAGTAGAAAGAAAAGTAAAATTACATACAGTATGCAATAAAATCTAAGTTTAATAAGGAAATAAAATAAGAATGAAATGAAGAGGGCCATTACTAAATAAAGTTAACAAGGCATCAATTTACAAATTAAAGTTCTTTTAAAATGCTCTTTCCTAATACCCGATAGAACAGAGTTGTGGTCTCTATCAAGAGTTTGGCATGTGTGGATAGGGGGCAACAGGTTGTGCAGTGGCCCTGTAGGGTCCGCTTTCACTAATTTTTTTTTTTGTTTTGTGTTTACTTAGCTGTCACTTTTTTTCTATTATGTATAAGAAAAGTTAATTGTAAAACTTTAACAGTGCATGTAAGTGTAATGTACGTGTGTTTTAGGTGTATCAATAAAGTGTTTCCGTTAAAAAGAACATATATTTTGTTCGCTCGCTAAAGAATCATTTCAGACATTAAGTGGCCTGTACTTCTTTGGTACTAACTCTTACATGTACAAGTAGAAAGTGGCTGCATGACAAACTCTGATTAGTGATATGTTTATTATTTCAGGAAAAGGAGGAGAATTAGTCGACAGAGGAGACAACACATATGGAGGAAAGTGGGTTATAAACCCCAGTGGAGGGCTCATTTCCAAGGGACACCCTCTAGGGGCGACAGGTAACCATTGATGTTTAGAACTGGTACCATTCTTTAGTTGTTGCCTAGTCCTGTTGTTGTAATTTTCATGTACAAGAGAAAAATTATCAGTTGGTTTGAGATTTTTGTGTGAAAAATGAAGATTTTTGTTATCACTGAATGTTTGCTTTCAAATGTCGTAGTGCATGTAGTGCTGGTTTTCAACAGTCAGAGTCAGAATAAATCAATTTTAGTGTACGTTCTAAGTTTGATTCAGAAAAGCATCAACAGATATAATGTACTGGTTTATCTGACTTATAAACTTGAATCTGAATTTGAACTGCAGTTAGTTTGGTTTTTATAATTTTATTCAACTCTCAATTAAAAGAACCTTGCTGCCTAATGAAACAAAAATATAAATTGTAATCGAATTCAGTGACAAGGAGTTCTGTTATACACCTGAAAATACCTTACGGGATACGGGAAACTTGGGTTAACTGGTTTCATTTCAGACTGGGAGATGATCACATAACGTAATTGCTTATTAAATTTATTGCACTTCCATTAGGTGTTTTGCCACATCTTAATTTGCCCAGAACATGACAGCATTCTTGTGAACAAAGTCTGGCATACGTGTTTAATTCACTTCTGACTAAACCCACTCATTTTACTCGAGTCGCAGTGTTTCTGTGTTTTCATTTCAGGCTTGGCACAGTGCACTGAGCTGTGTCGTCAGCTGCGTGGTGAATGTGGCAAGAGACAGGTACCTGGAGCTAAGGTGGCTCTACAACATAACCTGGGACTTGGTGGTGCTGTAGTAGTGGGCTTATATCGATTAGGATTTCCCAATCAGAGAAGGTACTAAGCTATTCAGTAAGGCAGGCCGTCAGTGAGTTTTGGTGGGCAGCGATGTTGCTTTATTGAAATAGTAAATTGAGAACTGTAGACGTTTGGCTGGATATTTTCAGGGCTATTGTTATTTTATTCAGATTTCTATAAGTGTTATACTTTATAGCTGAAATTTTAGTGTTCACAGTGATATACTATTGATATCTAATTTTTCCAAGAGGGCACGGTAACGAATCCTGCAATCTGATTGGTACTTAGCGCGGTCCGGATTTTCTTATCTCTGACCGCGGTCACAATAACACTTGCGTGAGCTTTTTTCCGTGAGACTTTTTTGGTTTGAGAGTTTAGGGTCGATCCGTACGGTGAAAAACTGTCACCTCGGACTTGAAAATGCTTTTCAAGACCTCGAGCTGGCTTAGCTCTTAGGCGCAACCTGTTTAATTAAATTAAGTGATATCTGGCTTATGATGGGTGTTTTCTTTATGTATTTAACATTAGGCTTCGCCCTGTTCCTTCCTATATCTCAGCCACGAGTAAGGACGATTTCAAGGCGGCAGCAATATTCGATGAGATGGAGAAAATGTTGAAGGGGGTAAACAACAGAAGCTTTTAAATCAAGTTATATTACACGTATCATTTATCATTATAACAGTAATTATTCATTATTCTTAAAAACGTTATTAATCATAGCCTCACTCCTGTGAATTTGTGCGATCCAAAGTAAGAGAATTGATGTCTGGGTTCGATTCCCAATAATTTGTATTCAGATTCCACTGAATCTTTTTGTTGCAGTAGTTTGATACTTTTGTATTTAATACCTAGGATGGCCCTGCACTGGTAAAGAAGATCAAAGGAGTTTTTAGATTCAACATCAAGAAAGCTGATGGAAAAGAAACTTGGTGGATTGTGGACGCTAAGAATGGTGGCGGTGCTCTAAAATACAGAGGAACAGGTAGAGAACATAAAGAGTGTTACTTTCGGTCTGTGTTTTCTTAACCCTTTTACACCCAAGATCACAGTAATAGTTGTCTTCTTATCATGTTCTTATCGAAGAGTTATTCGCGCATTTAACACGGAGACTTAAAACACAATCGATTGACAAACACTATTCACTTGACCCTAAAAGATGACTTCTGCTCAGGTTGTCGAAACGTTGATCATCAATCAATTAATCAATCAATCATGCCATTATTTAAACTCGGATTTTAGATTAGCATACAAAAGTGCTAGTATCCGACTCGTCTATAATATTACACTACTTAATTTTTTAATTTTTTTTTTCTCGTGAGCAATAAGTGACTCGTTTGTAGAGACAGAGCTTTTGAAAACAAAATTAACTGAATTTAAGTAGCATCGCGTCACATATACATCACACACAGAAATTTTCCCGCCAAATCCGCGCGCGTCAGTCAGCTAATGCGTGCGCATAGTTTTGTTTTGTGAAGGCTTGGACTATTGTAGTTACTCAGTTACTTTGTGTTGACCGATATTTGAAATCCTTTGCGGGCAGACAAAGCTGACTGTACAGTAACCATGAAAGATGCTGATTTTGTTAAGATAATGAGTGGAAAGATGAACCCACAAGCGGTAAGTCTGTCTCGCCTTATATCTTTCAATCTCATTATGATGAGCGTGTAACTTCTCCTTGTCACCGGTAGATTAATTTATTGATTTTTTCAAGGAGAGGCTGATGAGAATAAAGAGAATCATCACTAAACGAAATTCTCAGAAGTAGTGCTAAAACAAACCTACCATATCATATTCATAATCGTTTTAAATCGTTTGAGCTTAGGAATTAAAAGTTTAGTCGGGAAACAAGTTTACAATGGTTTCGGCAAACCTTTGTTAATAACCCGAAAGGGTTCCGATGGTATTCCGAAAACTGTCACGCGAGCTTGTTACCGGGGAAGGCTAAGTCGTTCGTTTTAAAAATGCTTAAAGTGCTTAAAAATATAAGAGTTAAAAAAAACTCCGCTACATGTGGTATTAACTCTCTTCTCAGTGTTTGGAAATGTGGTCAAACACGGTGCTCGCGGTTCAGCATTGACAAACAGTTATGTTTTTCATCAGGCTTTTTTCCAAGGCAAGATCAAGATCAAAGGAAACATGGGCCTGGCGTTAAAATTGAAAGAAATCCAACCCAAGCCTGGGAAATCTAAGTTGTAGATACAGTCAAAGAATGTCCAGTTCTCAGCCTCGTTCCCAGGGTTCACATGACTTGGAACAGACCATTTTATAGTTGTGTGCTTAGTTACCTGGCCTATGAATGCAAGCAAGGCCAGATGTGACCTTGCTTTGATACAGACCTGTCTGCTTTTCTGATTGACCTGCCATCTAGCATAATTACAACCTGATTTACTCAACAAAAGCAGTAAGGTCTTTATCATAACAAGGTTACCTCCAGCCTCGATGCCATTCACATGCCAGGTCACTGAGCAACAACAGTAATTAACAATTATTCACCGAAGTGGAGGTGAATAGTGGTGGAAGGTGTATACCACACAAGCTGAATAACTAGCGGACCAAAGAGTAACTTTACTTGTTTAAGAGTAACTTTATTTGAAACGGGAAGCCATTTTGTTTTTCTTTTGTCGCTCGGAGGTGAATAGTACTTGGCTAATCACCTCCGAGCTAGCCAATCGGCGTGCTCGAAAAGCACTGTTCACTTGTGTGGTATATACTAAAATGAATTATTCGCAACGCTCGAAAACTCAGCGACACTCACTCGCTATAGTGGTTAATATACCGTTATAAACTTCAACTTGATAAGAAGCTAAAGAAACCCAACAGTATTTTTTCAGTTTCAGTAATTGGCACTCAGGCTGATTTGAGTATAATCACAGGAAGAACTCTCATATAAAGAGGACGTGGTCCTTGTCGTTCCTTTTAGGGCTTAAAAGACCGGTTTTAGTACGACTTAGGGTGTTCCACCTCAAAAGGTCCACAGCGGGAGGGCATTGAGCCGAAAATGTATGACAGGGGATAATATATTATTTTAGAATTGATACCTCATGGGGCTGAAAAAATTCAAACCACGCCCACAAAACAGGATCTCGGTAGGGGGGGTTGTTTTCAAACATTTTCCGATGTGCACCCCCCCCCCCCTGTCGTTTTTGTATGGGAGTTTTAATTAGCTTTATAGATAGGTATAGTCAGGTTTACACCGTATGCATACTTTTAACCTTGTGTTATAATTTTAATTTTATAAGTACGGATTGTTCACCAAAGATTGAATAAAAATTGATTTGTAAAAAAATTGGACCAAAATATATTAATCAATATCTTGAAACTTTGACTCCAACGTGAAATTTGAACTCGATCTCGAAATCTCGGCTAGAACTCATGAAAATTAATTATACACTCCGCTTTAGAGTTTTAAGGAGACTAAAAAAGAAACAAAAACACAATGACCGTACGCGAGGCCTTGTTAGGAACTTGAAGAATAAGGGCTAAATAATTTTTAGGATAAGGACTAAGATAATTAGTTTTATGCAAAACTGATTTGGTCAAGTTCGGGTGCTGCATTTGTCGCACTTGACTCGACGCTTATGGAAATATTTCAATCGGGATACTTTAGGGACAGTAATGTTGATACGTGTAGGGGTAAAGGAGAACTTTGCTTTAGATTGACATGGAGAAGGGGTAGCTGAACCGCATCTAACTTGACCTCCACGTTGAAGAGCCGAACAACAAATTCACTGGTACAAATTATCCCAATAATTGATTGTTAAAAATACTTCACAACGAACATGATCACTTATTCAACGGTTGAGGAGAGTTCAGCAGTCACACTCGATTATTTAATACAAAGACATCAGATTAGAAACCACTAACACGCCAATTTAAGTCACTTAAGAGAGAGCGAAAGCTTATCAAACTCAATGGAATCCCCAACCTCGTTCCCAGGGCTTTTCCCTTGAAGGTGGGTGGGGCGGGGAAAGGCCCTGGCATCGGCTGGTCACGTGTCCCTCTTACACCCTGAAATCCTGGGTGTAATAAATTAGCGAGGTTTGCATATTCAAAAGTGGCAAAATCAAGATGGCGGAGAAACTGTCCGTGTTAAGTCGACTTGGATATGCTTGCTGGGAACGAGATTGTGGAATCCCCAGGAAACGCCAGTAAGTTTAAAATCGACTTATTTGCGGAGAAATGTTCATAAAATACTGTATGTTGGCAAATAAATTTTCATATTTGTTTTGGTGCACGTTGTCATTCTTGCCTAGTGACGTCTGCAAATGTATATTAATCCATCTATGCATGCGCCGGACGGACCAAGGCATCAGCTGACGGATGGCCAGACAGACAGACAGACAGACAGACAGACAGACAGACGCCCACGAAAAAAATATCTTTCACCTTGCAGGCACTGGTATCTGAAGTGAGCTTTTAAGACAATTAAAGGACCCTGAATCTCTATCATATGTGCTATCAGTTTTGTTACCCAAAGGAGTTATACGTTCTCGACCAATCAGAACACGTTTCAGTGTAGAGTTTAATCGTGTCACAATCGTTTTGCTATCGTACCTGTTTTGTATACCGTATTTACTCGAATAAGCGCCGCGGCGCTTATTTGATTTCGTGTCTCTGTTGCGGCGCTTATTTAATCTCTTTACTGCAACAGTCAAAGGGAAGAGAAAGGGGAAGGTTGGTCTTGTACCGGCAAAGTTTACAGCCCTCACGCAAGAACTGAAGAATGCGAAGATTTTGAAGAGACAACTGAATGAAAGAGCGTCGAGATATACTCACTTTGAAAGTAAATTCCCATTGCTGGCATAGAACCGCATTGCGGCGAGTACAGTGTATTTTTATCATCTTATGGAAATACTCGAATAAGCTCCGCATCGCAGCTACGGCGCTTATTCGAGGGAGGCGCTTATTAACTTTTCGACCCCATGTGCGGCGCTTAATTGAGGGCGGCGCTTATTCGAATAAATACGGTAGTCTTGTCAGGGTGTACATTGGTTTTATTTCACACAAGTACTCTAGATATGTAACTGATCTAAAGTATATATGAACGTCTTCAGTCTTTTCAAAATAAATAGTGTCCTTTATCTTTGATAAACAAATTAAATTATTACTAACTTCTTATATTAACTTAAGTTTGTACTTAGCCGACTGAATGTGTCGTGTTGTCATGTTGTTTGGCGGTGGCCATCTTGGATGTTGGCGACGAGAAGATCCTGGTAAAAAGACTGATAGGAAAGCTGAATCATTTTAACAAGTGTTAAAACTTTGCTAGCGAAAGATACAAGAACTCGGGGGAGGGGTTTCTCTCTTATTTCGACTACGTAGGTATGTGCGGGCCCCAAAGGGTATTGTTTTAGCCGTTTTGGTAAGAAATAGGGTATCGAGTCTGGCCATTTGGTCTAGACTAGTGTATGGTTTTTTGAGCTCTGGTCTTGAATTAGATATGTTTTCAGAAGAAGCTTTCCTACCTAATAAAAGCATATAAACATTGTATGCAACATATCCTAAATAGGGTATGGAATTTTTGGTTATATCAATATTACGGAAGGGGAAATCGCAAATAAGGGTAAGGGTTTTGGGAAGGGGGCCGCACACCATGGGAGTACCCACTTCTCTCCCCTCCTGCAAAAGAACTCGACTGTTCATGAACCACTACTTGAGAGATGAGATTGAATTCAGGCTTTCGACACTACCGCTTAAAGAACGGAGTTTTGAGTAGGCTCCTTGACTGTGGCAACAATTCTCTTTGCGAAATGACAATACAAGTAGTAAACACGACAGAGTGCTTATCGCGAACAGAAGGCCAGCTAACAATGCCAAATAATGGCGTGGCAAAACTATTTCGCAATTGTCAGAGGTATTGAGATTGTTGCTCCCATCACTGCGTTCCTGCTGACACTGTTTGGCGTTGCACTTGAATGAGCATGCTCCGGAGAGACACCGCTGTTTACAAAAGGCGACATCGCTTGTGCACTCCATATGACAGTTGTGACATTTCTGATGGCATATCCGTGATGAGCACGTGATAGCCACGCACCTGGGATCAGTACAAACTTGGTCGCATTTTGTGAAAGCGTGGTTACTGACTGTCACGCCGCAATCACATGATCTTTTATTGCAGCGTTGTAAGCATGTGTTTGACACTACCACGTCAAATTGTTGTGTCACAGTTGTTGCTGCCAGAATTGCCGTGAAGATCAAAATCGGACCAAACATGTTCAGTCAAGTCTGAAAAAGAGAGATCACTCATTAGATTAACGGGTCACATGAACTGATTTTCGGGACGTTTTGAAACGTATCAAGAACAAAGATCTCACACTTTCCAAGAAGAAACTATATTGTCCAGTTTTTTTACTCCTTTGTCATATAGAAATTCCCTTTTATACAGCTCGGTATTTGAGGTATTTCTTCAATTACTCTACTCAAATGGCGTATTTGAAATGCAGATCGTCAATCAAACAAACCTTACATTGACCATCCGAGATGTTTCCCGTTAAAGGGAATATAACTGAGGCATATTGCCTTGCTCTTTTGAAAAAAGACGAGAAGTCTATTTGGTAATCGGTTTTCTTTGATAAACTAGGCTTTGTGGAATTGTATGGCAGTGCTCGCTCTGTAATACAAGTAACATAAATCAGTTTACTTTTGGCATTCAAATGACGTGTTTAGATTTTGTAAGCGCTTAAGAGGTTTTAGACTTGAAACGCTAGTCGTTTCTTTGTATTTTGTATCTATAATTTGGCTTTTGTAATTCTATATCAAAAGCGAGGTTTTCCTTGGAAAGAAAGAACTGCCCCGTTCTTCCCTGTCTGGTAGAGAACAAAGATTTTAAGTTTTAAAGGCTCAAACCTACACGCGTGACTTTTACGGTTATAGGCAATGAAATTAATAAAACTAGCTATCAAAGAGAGCTATAAGCATACAAACCTTCAAAAGATTGCTGTTTGTCTCGCTAAACCGGCCGAGCTTAAGCCGACTGTTGTTTTGAGGTATCTGTCTAAGGTATCCGTATGTGACTTGTGAAAACGCCGTGCAAGCATTTTCATCAGACGTTTATGAAACGAATGTGATTTGTAAGCGCTTATTATAAGGGAAAACCCCCCTAATGACGTCAGCATTCCATTGTCTAGTAAGAGTAATGCGGAAAAGGAGGCCAATAACGGTTTCTCAGAAAATAAGGAACTTTAAAAACGCGTTGTATTGAGATGAGGTATGTTAATTTACATCACGTACACTGGAAGATGTTAAGATACGCTTTTTTCTTGCACGCCGCTTTCAAGTTTCGTTTCATCAATATCTATTTATTCTCTTCGTAATCACAGAACGCTGCCGGATAAGACGGTCAGGTCAAAGGATCAAATTTCTGTTTGTTTGTTTTGCCATTTTAACACTACAACAAAGGAAACATAAAGATTTGGCAACTCTTAGTACTGGAACAAGGCCTTTCTTGACAAACAATATCTGATGTTAGGTTGGCTAAATATCTTCCGATGAGTAGCAGAAAACTCGACTTTACCCTCAGCAGTAGGTGACTTCCTCTTCACCCAGTTTGACTCGACCCAGTCTCTCTCTCTGTCTTAGAGATTGCTAAAATAACTCACTAGATTGGTTCTGCTTGAGTATCACTGCTGGAATAATAAATATATTTTTGTTTTCTTTTTTGTCAATTAATAATGGTGAAAAAAGGAGTATCGTTGCTGTAAGGGGTGATAAGAAACGTAAAATGAAAAAGAAACAGTTTTTAAAACGTATTTCCTGTTGAAATGTCCTTCTCGGAAGTTGCGAAATGATTCTGTACCATACGTTTTTCACTCAAACGCACGAAAGCCAAATTCTGGATCTTTCTCCGTCGGATGATGCACGTACTGGGTCTCACTCGAAGTGTAAGCAGACAATTTGAAATGCAAATTATGCTTGTACATCAAAATGGAGTTGGGCAAATTCCAGTACATCCAGTCACTGGAACGATAGGAGCGAAAATGTGAATGGTATGAAGCGTTTCACACGCGTAGCCAGCAGCCATACAAGTTTAGTGAGAAGCGTTCAGCTCCCACATCATTAGTTACTAATCATTAGTCAATATGGCCGCCGTTTCGTAGTTCACACCCGGCAATATGGCTGCGGTGACGTCATGTGAAAACACTCTATACCGATTTTCTTTTGTCTATGCCGATATCCCGCCTTGAGAGACTTGTATTAGTTTTATTACCAAATATGTAGAAAACGGCAAAACAATTTACTGAGATAGTCAAATTGCATGCTTTGGCCCAGCACTACCAAGGCACTGTAAGTAGACTTAATGCAAGAGATATTTTTCCCGCCCCCACTCCGAGTTCTTGTACACAAGAAACAAAACCTATCGCATTGAAATTCTATTGAGTTTGAGACAAGCCTTTGGCCTCTAGACTGCAGTGAAGACTAATTATTTTGAAGAGCTCGTTTTGAAGGTCAACTCATCTCATTTACAATGTAGCCAGCGTATTTGCGAGGCAATTTCGGGAAGAAGTTCATCTTCAAAATATCTAGCCTCAACAGGTGATGGGCTCCTGGCCTCAAATTGCCTCGCATACATGTTGGTTATTGTAAATGAGAAATACTAAATCGTGGAAAGGGCTCTTGCTTTTGGCAATGTTTCAATTGGACGAGTTTTTGTACCAGCTATTTCAATACGTGAATCTGTTTCAATGCCTTTGGACGTTTTAAAAGATAAAACGAAATATTTACAATGCACTTGTTGTAACATGTTTCTAGCGTTATTTCGGAAACTGGAAGATTGTCTGTCTGTACAAATTGACCACTTTGATCGATCCTTGCCTGCGCCTTCGCGAGCCTTCGACAGTCACGAATTCCTGTTGATTCAATTAGTCATGGCACCTGGAATTTTGCCGAGTCTCTGCGCTACTCGTTACCGTATCTGTCTTCTGATCGATCTTCAGATATCAAGAAGTCCAGAAACTAACCTGAAATCAGCCAAATGCTGAGAGGCAGTGCGAACAAATTCCTTCACGCTAAAAACAACTGCGAGCTGAATCCCTCTGGATCTGCACAGACACAGCGCCAGCTTCCAGAGACAGCGCAAAGAGACAACAACAGAGACAGCGCCCCCAATAAAACGTGCGTTTCTAACTATCAAATATAGTCACAGTGGGGAGGCATAGTGATTTACGCAAGCGAATTCGTCTTCAAGTGACTTTGGACATGACAGTCGACTTCCTGCTTACCACCAGATGTTTTTTGAACGAAATACACCACAGGAAATCGAAAAAAAACAACATTACAATGATATGCACGGAACTCGTGCAGTTTAGCACAGCTTTTGTGCAAGCTTCTAATTTTCAGATTGTTTTAAAACGTTTATGTGTTTTTTTAGTCACGTAGCACTTCTTGGTCGCTTCTCAACTTCGTTACTGAGATAAACGTTACACTGAATGGCTTTGGAACTTGACAAGATTCAGGAAAGTTCGAGCTTATAAAGGTCCAGTTCCAAGCCACTCAGTTCTTGGATGGTCTTGGATACCTTATGCCAAGTTAATTCGTCAAGCTGAATCAGGCAGGAAGGATTTAATAAACTGATGTTATGTACACATTTGCTTAAACAGGCGTCACCGGAAACAAAAACAAAAATCCTGGTTACCTCCAAATCGCGTCTGAAGGCTTTCTAAAATGTTCAAAAACACGACTAACGACCAACTGCAGCTCATTCAAAACGGATTATCTATTGTCTAATGATACATTGCTTAATCCTTTACCTAACTCAGAAAAACTGTTTGTTGCACGAAATGTTCCCTTTGAAATTTTGCATAAACCTTCCACACTTCCTCTAGCTAGACTGTAACTAAATGTGTCATGTTCATAATTAACACCGAGTCGATGGAGTAGAACATACAAAAATAGAATTTTTTAAATCATTAGCTGGTTTGACTGGTTAGACACTCCTGTTTAAAAACATCTCCTTAACACCATGGGGCAAAGTAAATTTTTTGTTTGGATATTACTTGGATTCTAGGGCAGAGAATTAGCACCGAATAGAAAGGAAGACATTTCAGAGAACTTCAGCAGATGCAGTGTGTTCGATCATGTGTGCATATGGTTTGTATCTTAGTTCAACAATCAGCGAAATTTCTCAGTTTCATCTATTGTCGGGGCTTCATCTGTTATGTTCTTAATCCCCGGGGAGGGGTACTCCTAGAAAAAATGGGCCTGTGGGGGTGTGCGACCCTCTTCCCCATATCTTTACCCGGCTTGACGGAAAATTCGTTAGACTCAATACCCTATCTCAGACCTGTGTTATAAAGGAGTAGTACAAGGCATTCTCTGAGTATCGATAATGGTGAAAAAATAGCAAATTCAAGACTATACATCTGCCCTATTTCTGACCAAAACGGCTAAAAAGCCATTCCTTAAGTGCCGCACATACGTATATATTTTCAGTAAAAGGGAGTACCCCCGGGTATTAACCAGGGTAATATGAGAAAGCGTCTGAGGGCGTGTGGATGTGTCTGAAAATATCAAAGTTGTCGTCAACAGAAGCTTAGCTGTAGTGTGCTATTCAGATCAATTCAGTATTAGAGGTATTAACCAAGGTAACATGAGAAAACGTCTGCTGGCGTGTCGTGCCGGGGACGGATCTGAAAATATCAAAGTTGTCAACAGAAGCTTAGGCTGTAGTGTGCTACTGTGATCAACTCGGTGTCTTTTAAAGATTCTATTCCGTCAACGAATCCGGACTCGTCGTTACTATAAAGTACAGGTCACGCATTCAATCCAGTTTTTGATGCACGTAGACCAACTTAGAACAGTGTTTACTGCTCTCGTGTGGTCAAACGAGTTTAACGACCGCAGAAAACTAGTTAAACCGGTCTTGTAGAGCACAAACAGGTCACTTCTTTTGTTATTTGCATTCGTTTCGTGCGTTATATGCACTCTACTGTATGGAATTGTATTGTATTAAAAGCAGGGTATTGCTTTGTATCTTCGGAAGAGTAACAATCGAAAATTCGTAACTGTGCACAAAACCTCAAGTATCCATAGTCTAACGCGAGCTCGTATTTTTCATTGTACAAGTGAAATATCTGATAGTTTTGCATATAGCTGACTATAAAATAACCTGGAAATATTTAACGAATTGATGTAGCATATAATCTTCTAGATAAGCTCTTTGTTTTGTTCTCCCGTGATAAACCTCCAAATTGTTTTACAG
>Ga0126337_10000902_pt1 | contig 16749 bp, 11 predicted proteins | sample DipCmetagenome_FD_92527 | JGI IMG/M metagenome (GOLD analysis project Ga0126337, IMG submission 92527) | Coral microbial communities from La Bocana,Puerto Morelos, Mexico - Diploria C A metagenome | ecosystem: Host-associated > Invertebrates > Cnidaria > Coral | place: La Bocana,Puerto Morelos... | reverse complement strand
TTCTCCCATAGTTGATCATATTCCTCAGCAGTACAATCTTCACTCGTGATAACCAGGGTCACATTGATTAAATCACCTGCTATGACTAATAATAAAATTTGAATTCAGTTAGCCAGAGAAATATAAAATATCCACGACACTGTACCTTTCATATACAAACAAATACTTTTAGCTGTATTAGCTAATTAATTATTATTTTTTTTGCTGTGTTACAGAGGGGAAGAGGTCCAACTGGCCGATTAAGTTACAATTGAAGAATGTCCGGAGAGAAGACTACTTTCTTGCATGAACTAAGCAAGACCTTTTTGAATTTTATATCAGTAATAAGAAATTTCAACTTAATTTAAAACTCGCTCAAGTGCTATTCGCGTATGATGAAAAATTTTAACCTGGATGTTTGGCTCCCACACCTTGCATTAACTGCAATTTAGCTGGGTTGTAAATTGAAACGCGGTTTCATACTTTAAACATAACATCAACTTAACTCTGGTATCGAGTTAATTTGTGAATTTAATCATAGTGCTTAATCATAACCAATATTTGTTTTCGATAGTTTTTTTAATGTCTTTGCTTAAAGACCTGTGGTCCTTGCGTTTCAGGCTGGCCAAGCTGTTTACAGATACCCCGGGATCAACATTAATTGCACTGGCCGTGTACACCCAACAGAAGAATCAAAAGAGAGCTGTGGGACATGGCGATACAAGTACCTAGTAAATTGGCCATATACTTTACGGTAAGAACTGACGTTAACTGAGAGAGAGGTCTTTACGGCAAAATCTCAGACGGATTGACCGAGCATGATAGCAAGGTCAGTGCGCTAAGGCCGAGGCTTAAGACTTACCTTGAAGACCGAAAATTTAATAAGCTGTAAGTTTATTATATGACTTTAGTATTGGCTTTTCCAGTCCCGTAATCGGCCCGTAGGCATTACCGGAGAATAATGCCCTAGTATTAGCGAATCAGAGTGCGCGTTATATCGGCTACAAACACAAGTCATATAATAATACACGAATATGACAATAATGACAGCCTGAACTATTTGACATAAAAGATTACGTGTGACAACTTTTGTATAAAAATTACAAATGGAAAAGTTATTTGCATAGCTGGAAAGAGATTTGTTCTTACTAACGTACAAAGAGTGGTACTTCTTGTATCACTGCCCAGATTATTCGCCACTTTGCAGGTGAACGTATAGACACTTTTGTCAATGACTTGAAGAATTAGAAGGCTTTTATGACATTGAATCTGTTGTGGATCACATGGTGTCCAAGAATGAGTAGGCAACGGATTTCCTTCTGCTTGACAGTCAAGAGACACACTTTGTTGTGCTGGAAGTTCATGTTCACTAACAAGTTTAACAATCTTAGCAGGATCTACAAGAAAAGTAAATGAAGAAACAAATTTTATTTAGAACTATAAGTATTTTCACAGGTGTAGCAACAGGCAGCTCCATTTGCCAGGTATTTGCTTCCTTTTGTTATTCGTTATGATATTGTTCAAAGGTGCTGAGCTGTCAGCAGTCCTGTGTCTCCTGGGAATTTTAATGTCAAAGGGTTTTGTCTTAGGGAGCATTATCAGAACATCACCTGAGTCCTCCAAGTCTTTATGCCTTACTAAGTCTCATTGCAGTTTCATTGCGTTAATTGGCAGCATGACAGCAAAAGTGATATCAAACTAAATTGGATCCTGGTATTCATTACATGGCATTCTCAACTCCTTTTCCTTTCCAAGCAAATAATTTGCCTTTCAATACCTAACAACTAAAAGGAATCCATTTATTTCATACTTAGTGCGATCTTTGGATAGAATCAATCGCATGAGAAAGTTAGACGAAAATGTACTCATGAGTTATCCAATCACAATCCTTAAGTCACTATCTCACGCATGGGAAAAGCGTCTCATCAAATCAGAAATTAGCTTTCTAAATGAATCGGTCAGTTCAGATTGCGTTTACGTTGTTGGCTACTCTTTTGCACTAATTTGTTTGTTTGTTTACACTAATTATTTTTTCACGCAAATTAGCTAAAAACCACAGACAATGGCGGAGAGCATCGCCTTAGTATCGTCCATTGAAGATTACTGAATGGAATATATGAATACTAATAAATAACGACATGAATATGACGCACTATAGGAAAAACAATGGTAGAAAATAATGAGTATGGTGGCACGGAAACTTTTAAATAAAAGTGTTAAATTAACATGATTAAATTGCTTTTTTAATGAGGGATTTTCACCCTGATCCACGGTGGACATTTTAAGTCACAATAAATACTGTTAACCAGTCACCAACTTTAGTCTCAACGGCAAGAAGCAGCTTCACGATTAAGGTTTTAGATTCTTTTGATGACGATGACACTCCTTGCCTGACATAAAAAGAAAAGTTTGTTTTCTCGGTTTTGATATATATTCCATAGTTATGTGATTATTCCGCAGCAATACGAAAACTGACATTGACCTTGTGTTACTGAGCGCATTCGGCTGTTTTCAAATATTTGGCTTTAGCTAGGCTTTCGAAGAAGACGACAAAGTGTTTCCTAGTTAAAATATAACTTGACTGCTGTTCTGATGAATGAAAAAGCAAATAAATTTTATGACACGTTCAACGTAAAAATCTCAGTAAGTATGTAATGATAAGAGTGGAAGGTGCCTTTTACGGTATTTACGCACTCGTTTTGTTTTGTTTATTTCTTTTTTGCTGTTGTTTTTTTTAATCAGAAAACTCACTCGCTTGCTACGCTTACTGGTTCGTTTTCTAATATGAAAAAAAAATTGTGCGTAAATACCGTACGCGCAAACTTTCCATGAAGTAATTTTTGTATTCTAGACAAAGAGCAAATTTTTAACATACTTACATGTAACATTTACTTTAAATACTTGGCTAACAGTTTCATATCCATTCTGAGCTGTACAACGGTATGTTCCAGAAGCACTCCGTGTGATATTTGAAAATTCCAATTGAGGCAATATTTCACCATCGCTACCATTTTCCAGCACTCTGGTCAAGGTGATATTTGGTGTTGGTTTACCAGTTCCTTCACAAAACAATGTCGTGTTTGATCCTTCACGTACAGTCTGGTCACAACTTACATGAGTTAGCTTGACTGGAACTAACAATAGGTAATACAATATTATTATCAGTCAATTCATCTCCATGATTCTTTTGTTGTTGGTTTATTAGTAGTACAGTAATTTGCTTTTACTACCATATCATCACCCAGCACTCTAAGTCTTGGTTTACATCAGTTAGCTCACGATCAGCTGGAACTACACGTTAAAAATATACAGCAGCACAGTTGACATATAAGACTACATAAATGCACATGCGCAGTTGCTTCAACTAATTAAAATGAATACATTTACAGTCGATCCCATTTACCTCAACACTGGGCCACATAGGTAGTCAACAAAATAGGCATGATCCTTCATCAGGACATACAGTAACTGTTGGTTACTGGGGAGGAATGTGCGACAAGCTCAAAGAAAGACTGCCATGGAGGCTACCAGAATGTACATTGTAGTGTCCAAGACAAAAATTCACATCCCCGCTTAATAGTCTTATTGAGCTGCTTTAACCCCTACAATTCCTGGAAATACTTATCTTCTGAGACCACGCCCCTCACCTTATTTTCACTGTAGAATTTTCCGATGGTCCCCGGAAGAGCAGACTTAGACTGACTGTATTTTCGTTTTCAACAAATATGCCGGGGAAATAATGCTCCTAGAGGGGGACTGGAGCTACAAATATCCACATGAACAATGAAGTTGTTCGCAAGTCGCTGGCTCTGTCGTCAAAGTGAATGCACCATTGTAAAAAATTTAAGCCCAGGAGTATCAGTAGTTCGTGTAGTATGTTCGTCCGGGTGAGGGTAGTTCTGAAAAGAACTTTCATAACTATCCTCACCCGGACGACTTGCGAACAACTACATCAGTTTGAGTGAGTACTGTCTGACGAATACGTCAACAACTTTGATTTAATCGCCGCTGGAGAGACCACGGTCTCTTTCAAGCCGGAATTAAATTTGAGTCTCCATTGATGAACGCACGAGAGGCCCTCCACCATTCCGTGGGTCCCCTACGTATCAACTGTCTAAATACTTGACAACCATACTGCAACCTCTTACTGACAAATCACGACGCAAACTTCAATCTACTGAGAACTTTATTGTCACTATTAAGGCAGTGCAGATACCTGACGACTTCAAACTTACATGTATTTCTTTTGATGTGAAATCGCTGTTTACCAGCATCCCACTTCAACTGGCTCTACAGAGTACGTAGACCGCTATCCAACAATCTACCATTGAATTACCGTTACTGACAGAAGACATCATAGACTTACTGAACCTTTGCCTTACATCGACTTCAGTACAACGGTAAACACTACAAGCAGTTGCAAGGAACAGCCATGGGATCGCCTATTTCTGTTGTTGTCGAAGAAATTGTGATGCAACACGTGGAGGAACGCGCCTTTGTACCTGCCGACAAACTAACAATAATAGATGCAATAAAGATGCAACCAACCAACCTCCAAAGTGGGTATGAACTCACTAACTGCATTACGCAGTCACATTAAAGCATATCAAAGATGTAACCAACCAACCTCCAACTTCACTTCACTTCACTTGTCCCCTGGCGCCAAGTTGGCGCATAGGGCCTCCACATGTGCTCTCCATCGATTCCTGTCTTGCGCTGCAGTGCGCACCTCTCTATAGGACTGCCACCCTGCTTTGGACCTCTCCTTTTCCACTGTGTGCCGCCAGGTTGTTTTTGGCCGGCCTCTCTTTCTCTTTCCCTCTGGGGTCCATGACAGGGCTGTAACACAGTCATTGTCAGGTTGTTGTCTGAGGATGTATCCAATGAATCGCCATCTCCTTCTTCTTACCTCTTCACTCAACCTCTCCACATTAGTCCGTTCCGGTAGCTCTCTATTACTAATCTTATCTTGCCATTTAATCTTCATTATTCTTCTCAGGTATCGGTTCTGAAACACATCTATTTTCTTAGCATCACCTTCATTCATTTTCCATGTTTCGCAACCATACATGAGAACTGATTTGACCAATGTTTTGTATAGCCTGATCTTCGTCTTCCTCGACACACTGCTGGAATTCCATACTCGATTTAGTTTCACAAACGCTCCCTTCGCTTTCCCTAGCCTAGCATTGATGTCTTCAGGGTTTGTTTCTTTTTAATAACAAAGCCACACATGGCAACCCTGAACAAGCGCAATGAGCTGATTTCAACATGTAGGCACCGGCGTAAGTTCATTATAAGGTATCGTTAAACAAGGCACATATCGAAGTTTGTAAATTTAGCACGAACACTCGGCGCGGCTTAGGTATTGCAAGTGCGCGCGCTGTTCATTTCAACCGTTTTCATCACGCGAGCATATTCTTTTAACCGTTATGTTAACCGTTGTCATCACGCGATCATATTGTTGACAATAATCAACATAAAATACGATACAATACAGTACATTACTTTCAACATTACTAACTTTCAGTTTCCCAGTGGTGCCTTAATGCGCGACATTAAAATGGCGGCCCGATAAGGCTCTAGCCTAGAGCCTTATCATCTTTGGCCTACTCCGATGAATTATCAGTCATCAGGTTTTGCCTAACTAAACAGTTCTTGCTCTACAAGAAGTATTAATTTCAATGTGTCGGAGCTCTAGAGTAATAACGTTTCGTTTCGAAGGCAAAACTCACAGATGTTTCTGTTACTTTACAGTCGCCATGCTGCTGCCTATGTTGGTGGGCACCAACATGGCGTCTCCATACAAAGCTCCATAAAGTTGGGTGAAACACTTTTCCAAATAACTCGCAAATAAATCAACGCAAAGATCTAAATCTTGGCGAAGTTGTTTATATGTCAATCATCTTTTATATCTCAGCTTGTTGAATACATTTATTGAACGCTTAAATTTTTTTGTTATTTTTAATGGCGAGACACTGCAAACAAGCCATACACTAAATCATTTACGGTAATGTTTTACCCACTATTGCTTTCCAAGCGTTTTTATTGACAGTGTTCTCAATCAGGTCTCTTGTTGTACTCCATTCACAATATCATGAAGATGGATAGGCTTGTTGTTAAGTTCACGACTGTAGATAAAATAACGCATGGATAGTGTGATAAATTTGAATTCATTGGTGGTACTTCGGAATAAACGTTCATCCATAGTTTGAGAGATCTGTGAATTGGACGTTGTATTAAACCACCGAATGAATTCAGTTTGTATGAATGATTTTGTAAAAAAGCAGTGAATAAAAGTATGGTCGATTGACTCCCCACAAAAGCAGCATTCATCATCAGGTTTAATACCATATTTCAATAGTTCTCTCTTTGTCATCATTTTTCTATGAATATTATTTGTGTTATATTAAATATCTTTGCCCAATGTTCGTCGTTTAAAGAAAATATTTTGTTTCATCTTCTAGGACCGGTCTGACCTCTATTGTGGGTTTTATGAAAAGATTATATGTCTTTCGTTTTTGCTTTATTAAGGTTGAAATTGAAATTTCTGTTCAAATTAAATAGAAGGCCGTTGCTTGTGAAGAACTGCTTATTAACTGACTCTATTTGTTTTGCTTTTAACCGTAACCGGTCAGGTATGGAATTAACTATCTCAAAATATTGGATGAAATTTGTGCTACATGAAAATTTTCCTTTAAATTCCTGGAATGAAAGTGTTGCTAGGTTCCCTGTATACTTCATGTATTTACTCCGCGTTTAAGTCACGTGACCTTTTCGAGTGTGCGTCGACAAACGCTGTAGATTGTGTATGCGACTCACTTGAACTAACGACGGATTAAGACGCGGACGATTGACGGAATTGTTTAAAAGCAACAGAGAGCGTGTCATTGGAGTGTTAATCGAATTAAAGTAAGTGAACTAGAGTGAATCTTGCCTGTTGCGGAAACCGAGAGAATTGGAAATTGGCCCGTACGGAAAGATAGCTTCCATCAAGTCTTTAATAGACGCAATTCCTTTCTCCATCCATTTACTGAAATAAACGCGTATACATATATTCACATGATATCCTTTGCACTCTTTTAAGCCAGTCCCTACAGAAAAGTAAATTCGTCTTCATAGAGTAGTACAAAATACATTACAATTCTCACCTGTTACAATGACTTGTATTCTGTAACCCGATGAGCCCGAATTCGTCGTAACTTTGCATTGGTAAACTGCTTCTTCTGTTTCAGTGGCTTTGTTTATTATCAAGGTGGCCAATTCACTTCTACTGATATTAAAACGTGTTCGGTAGCTATTAAATACACCAATAGATGCCGTTCCAATATCATCAAAGCTGCCATCATTAAATCTTAATGAAAATGTAGTTAATACCAGTACTGTACCAGGTGATAGAGTGTAACTCCACCTCAGGGCCACCTGAGTACTTCCATTCAACACTGGCTTAACAACTGTTCTAATATCAGTTGGATTCCTCGGAGTCCAGGATGGAGGAGGTGATGTCCATGTTACTGAAGTCGCTGAAAACACAACAACAAACGTTCCAGTTTCTGTGATACAAACTAGAAATAACAATTTCCTTATGCCGTCTACATATGAAACTGTTACGACTACCAAATTACAAAAGTGCTTTGGTCCACGAATTATCATGCGTGGAATGCAGCGAAAATATGAATGAAACAACAAAATTACATAAATATCATGGAAGCTGCCTTCATTCAGTTTTAATGAAAATGGAGTAAATAGTGCTGAACCAGGCCATGGAGTATAACTCCTCCTCAGAGCCACCTGAGTACTTCCATTTCCAAGTCGGAGAAGGTGCTTTCCATGTTACTAAATTGCATAAGAAATATAATATTGCTTTGAAGTTTCTCAGTTCAGTGTACACTTGATTTTTAAAACTAAATTTAGAAAAAAGCTATGCTTTGAAATGACACGCTCAATCAGTTATTATTATTCTCCTGGATAACAGTCAGAAAGAATCATTGCTCCACCTTAGAACATTAGCAAGGAGTAAGGAAACTTTATTTTACCAGGGTGGCCCATTCAGCAACGAGGCTGGTATCCATTGGGGCCCTGGAACAATAAAATTATGTACTATATAAAATGGAAAAATATATAAATTTGAACAAATATTATTAAAACCTTAATAAGCATTAAAACTAAAGGAAGCATTAAAACTAAAATAAACAAACTCTACAAATAAAATTTACAAATAAAAATGCCTACTTAGCATACTTTTAAAATTATTTAAGGACGGAACACTTTTAACAGAGGCGGGTAATGAATTGTAGTATATCGTTCCTGTGTACTTAAAAGTTTTCTAGCCCATGTTGCGTTTGGGCTTTGGTGGTTGTAGGTCGTTACTCCTCTATGTTGTGTGTTCGCGCAGAGCCCCGTTTCTCGTAAAAAAAAACTGGTTTAGATATTTTGGTACCAAATTATTTAGACACTTAAGAACCGCCTTGTGTATCATTTGGACCAGAAAAAATGAAATTCCTCAAACTTTCACAGACGAAAGGCCTAGATAAGTGATTTACAAAAATATACTTTTCAGTTTAATTCGATTCGTATTTTAGCGCTGGGGCGACCGTCTTGGTTTTGCCCCCTCTGAGAGGGCTTTCAGCGGCCATTTTAGGGCACATTTTCAACAATTTGCCATGCCAATAAAACATTATAAATCCGTATAAAAACCCATTATTCGATACAAGCAAATCTTCCTTGTTACGTTGAGAGGCCGTTTTGGGAATTTGATCAACATCTGATTTTTTTACAGAATTTTCAATTTCTTCCCCTTCGATTTACTCGTGAAGCGCCATAAAAATGGCGAATTTAAAGGAAAATATCGCCAAAACTACACTCCAGTTAAAGAGCAATGTCTCACCTGTAAAAATATGCAATAAAATTTTGGGGCAGTTAAAACTGTAAAATGTTAGAAGAAGACGTTTAAGCTGCGCTTTTGTCAACAAACACCGCCGTCCTAATTAGCATAATTAATCGAGGATTCTCATCAAGAACTCGTTTAAGTTCAGTTCTGTTTCGATCTATTGAGCACCCGCCATTATTCAACAAATTGCGTTACAGATAACAACGGTGCACATTCCAACGGGGTAAGAGTAAGGTGAGTAGGAAATCAAAATGTAACTGGCTTTAAAGCCATTTTACGCATTTTAGTGGCTAGGATAGTTCCCGGAATAATTTGAATATGAGCTACTACTTAGAACTTTGAGTCATTTTGTAGGATATTTTTTGTGTAGTGGAGGGGGGCCGAGTGGGGGCGTGCACTGTATTAAAAAAAAAACAAAAAACGATAGACAGTATCGCGTCAAGAGATTGTGATCTGTATAGCATCTCTCGATGAGGTTTATCAGTTTGTCGATGAGGCCCTATTAGGACTATAAGGGGTTTTCAGCATACTAGATATTTGGGTAAAAAATTAACAGGATACACGAGATTTCTCTCCGAAGCCCGCGTCATAATATTTATCAATATAACGTGTCTTTCGCCTCATAATCGCCGTTTTCAAGAAGTTAACATTTTGCTAAAATCCTTGTCGACTCAAAATCGTTTTAGCAGCCCTTCAGATCCTCTTGTTAACCAAAGATTCTAATGAGGCTAACTCGTTTAAGTTCACTGCACAATGAGGTTGCGTTACGTACAGCACGCTTATATCCCATCGGGTAGGGGAAGGGGCGGGAAGGAGATGAAGATGTAAAGGGCCTTGTGGACATGCTTGGTAGCTTCGAAAGCAGTTCTTTCACCTCTTGAAATCAATTAAGTAAACTTATGCGTCGAGAGGGATAAAATAGAGGATGGAAATTTGAGACATTTGTGTAAGTTAGAAGCAGCCTCGTTCCCATGGCCTTTTCCTCTCAACACGCCCCCAGGTCGCGGGAACGAGGTTAGATTAAAATTGTGCTAGTGCCATGTGGTGGGCGCGGTGCAACGTTCCACCTGATCGATAGGTGTCTAACATTTTCATTTTAAGGTTGATGAAGAGGCACAACATAAACTTGACTAAAATTTCTTCCGCAATTCGTTACAAGTTGTCGTTCACCACACTTAGCGAATGCCACTAAAATGCGTAAAATACTTTAAAGCCGGTTACATTTTGGGCGCTTTCCATTCAACAAAAATCACCGCTTCAAATTTTCCTAGATACGTGCTGTTACCGGTGGACCCCTCCCCCCCCCCCTGCGCATATAGTGGGTTGATCGTTGATTCGTTCTTTTATGTAAACATTTACCATATATGGTCTCAAACTAATATATGTCCTGAGACACCACGTAACTACCCAAATTTTCGGAATTTTCGCTGGTCGAATGGAACGCATCCGACCGCTTCACAGAATTCGAGGTCACGTGCTCTGTAACACAAGGCATGCTGGGTGAAACTTTGTTGTGTTTGAAAATGGCGGACTTTTTGAACATTTTCGCGGCTTTTGAGCAGGGTGATTGTGAAACAATAAGTTGTACCATTCTCGATAGCAACGACGACGTAATACTTCTGGCTGCAGTTGCCTGCTTTATGCGGAGGGAATTAACTCGTGTAAATGGGTACTTCGATTTAACTATTCCAGCGTATTTGTCGAGGGAGTTCGACAACCATTTCCGGTTGACTAATTAAACGGATTAGTTATTGACACAAGAAATAAAGCACACTGGGCGGAATCCAACTGGCAATTCATCTGGGCGGCCCGCAATTTTGCTGGAAAAACAAATGCTGATGTTCCTTTGGAGTGTGGCAAACAGGGAACCGTATCGTACGATCGCCGACACTCGGTAGAAAGACTAAACCCGACGTCTCTTGCGAATGGAACACAAAATTTTCGATAATTCCAGAAATTCCATCAAAGAGGGTGCACTCAAAATGGATTCCTAAATTTTCGAAAACTTTTCCCGGTATTTCGGACCGGAAATCTCGGAATTTTTGGTCGAATGGAAAGCGCCCTTTCATTTCCTACTCACCTTACTTTTACCCCGTTGGAATGTGCACTTGTTATCTGTAACGCAATCTGTTGAATAATGGCGAGTGCTTAATAGATCGAAACAGAACTGAACTTAAGCGAGTTCTTGATGAGAATACTCGATTAAGAGGAGGATTTTAAAGGCTGCTGACAGACTTTTGGGTCAGTTAGGATCTCGGCAAATTGTTAAACTTCTTGTAAACGGCGGCTATGAAGCGAAAGGCTCTTTTACATTTGTGCAATTTCTTTCTACATGCTAAACCCAACCAGTTTAGTACGTGGAATGTTTCTATTTAAGTTTTTTTTGAAGAATAATTCGAGCAGCTCGGTTTTGTAGGCGCTGAAGCTCTTTGCACCATCCCTCACACTTACCCCAGGCCATATCAACGTAGTCAAATAACGGCTGCACGAGTGAAGAATGACCTGTTTAGAGGCTTCCAACGTAAGGCATGATCGTATACGAGACAAAACCCCAAGCCTCCTACTAACTTTGCTACTCACATTCTCAACGTGATCTTTCCAAGAAAGTGTTTCGTCTAATACAATACCCAAGTAACTAAATTTTAGTACTTTTTCTAAGACCTTCCCGTGTAGCTGTATACAAAAATTTGGCGACTTGGCAAGGATTTGCCGGCTTCCAATGAGCATTGTTTTAGTTTTACCCTGATTTAGGATAAGCTTGTTACTTTCCATCAATTTTTAAACTCGATTTAAACCATCCTGCACTAACTCAGTGATCTCCGAAGTACAAAGACTAAAACAGTATCATCCACATACATATAACAGAACAGTTTTCTAAACACAGGGGCAAGTCATTTATGTATAAAACAAAAAGAAGGGGCATTAAAATGGAACTCTGCGAAATACCAAATTGAGTGGCTCGGCTGTGGGATAAGTCAATTCCAAAATGTACCCTTTGTGTCCGTGTCGTAAGATAGTTCCGGAACCAATCTAGACTGCTTCCTCTTACTCCGTAATGTTCCAGCTTAAAGAGCAAACATTCATGGTCGACTAAGTCAAAAGCCTTTTTCAAATCAATGAATGCAGATCCAGTTATCAGTTGCCTGTCCATGTGATCCAAAATATAATCGGTGAGATAAACCACGGCAGTTTCTGTAGAATGTTTCTTTCGGAAACCTGATTAGTAGACTGACAGTGAGTTATGCACAGTTAAAAAGGCCAGGAGTTGAACTTGAATGGTACGCCGCTCCATAACCTTTGATACTAGGGGAAGGACTGAGGCCGGCCGATAATTATTGTCATCGTTCCTTGATCCTGATTTAAAAATGGGTGTCACTCTTGCTTCCTTCCACTCGGTTAACCAGACAAGTGATCAGTTTTGCTATAACTGGTGCCGCATCCTTCAGAAGTCTCGCTGTGAGGCCGTCAAGCCCCGTTGCTTTAGTCTGCTTCAGCTTTGTCAGTTCTTTCCAAACAAAGTTTATTGAAACCTTTTGAAGTACGAGGTCTTCGGTAACTCTAGGAGTCCAAAGTTTTGGCATCGGTTTACCTTTGTAATGCCCACATAGTTTTTCAGCGACTGACGAGAAAAACTCGTTAAAGATAGAAGCTGTTAAATTTTCATAAGCTGAGGCATTTGAAGTTAATTGCATGTTGTTTCTTGTTTGGTAAGAGCTCGTTCAAAGTTTTCCATATAATTCAAGCGAGTTCTGTTTTTCACATAACTTCTTTGAGTAACAGCTGGCTTTTTCTTTACGAAGTTTCATCGACACGGCATTTCAAAGCCTTTTGTAACTGCTCTAGTGAGGTTCATTGTTAGTATGAATGGCTTTCTTATGATGATAATCGCGCTGTTTCATTAGATCTTTTATAGTGGGTGTGATCCACGGTAAAGACCTGCCACGCACACGACGAATGAGAACTGGGGCGTTACTGTCAGCTATCGAGAAAAAGGAATTCCACGCATCGTCGGGATTTAACTCAAATTCAATAACATCCTATGGGACACGATTTAAATCCGCTCTGAATATTCCAGTGTCATAGTGTTTATAGTTTCTCGACTTTACTGTCTTTGGTGGAGGGAGTTTAACTCCGTGAAGCCTTCTAATTCCAAAAATGGCGCAGTGATCGGAGAAACCAACTGGAGTGACCGCAGAGCAGTAGAATTCAGGTCTTGTTGCGAAGAACAGGTCGATCAATGTTCTGGAATGCTCAGTAATTCTTGTGCATTCACTAATAATTTGCGTCAAATGGAAGGCTCTAGTCTCCCATAAGAATGGTCTCACCGTCATTCTTCGAATAATTCGTTAACATCGATTCAATTTCATCAGAGAAAAAAAAAGCATCCGAAGTTGGTGGTCTGTAGAGACTGCCGAACAAGATTTTCTTGCTTTTAAGCGGTGAGAGTTCAAACCAAAGCGCTCTAATATTAGAGCAAGTTTCGGTGTTTATGAGGTTGAACTGTAGATGGTCAGCAATGAAAACTGCCACGCCGCCTCCAAAACAGTCTCTAGCTCTTCTGATAATACTGTAGCCAGTGAGGTGTAGCTCCTCATCAGAGATACACTCATCAAGCCATGTTTCGTTTAAAGAAAGAAACGTGGGGTTTATGCTCATTGCAAAACAGCTGTAATTCATCCAACTTGTAACGTAAACTGTGGATATTTAGTTGATAAATTCTTAAGTCTTTCACACTCTACGGAGGAGCAGAAGCTGGCCTGGGGTTCAATGATGCATCATTTGCCAGAAGAATTAGCTAGGTTAGCGGCTAAGGTGACATTCATAAGCCTTGTGGCAAGAACAAACTTTAAACTTCCCGCCATCTTCGATCCTGGCTCGCAACTCGGCTTGACTTGTTAGGAAGACGAATAAATCACTCGAGATTGAGTTGCATACCTACCAGCTTCCAAAAACTGAAGGCTACCTTTATCCGTAAATATTTGAGACGGTCTGGAAAAATGGAACACCATTGGACAAATTAGGACGTAAATTACCATGCACGGAGCCACATGTACACAACCAACCCGCCATGTATGAGCATCTATAAAAGAAATTGTGGCGAATTTTTTAATGCCACAATTCGGTAAGTTTAATAAACGATTGAATAATTTCCGAAAGACAACAACAAGACATGATATTTACACGTTTTCCACGAATGACTCGAGGGGTTATTTAAATCAAATTTAGAAGTCTCCTTTTCGTGTGCCTTTGAGTATATACATCGGTGAATATACTTGTTTATACCATAATAAATTAATGCGCGCGCTCTGATTGGTCAGTCAGCTATGGTTCACTGTGCCGATAAACCCATAGAAATTTCGTGTGTCTTGACACTCGAAGAATTCGTAAATCGGCTCGTGATTTACAAATTCTTCTCGTGTTCTTCCAACATCCCGCGTGGTTTATCAGCCTATAACCCATAGAAACTTTTGGTCTATTGCTTAAATATACTAAAAGTATTATTCTTTTCAGTCTCGGTGAATTGAGACAGAGAGCAGAAGCAAAAATCAAAAAACACACAGACTAAGACAAGGCATTTTACCATTGTCGTCACGTTAATTTTGGTTGATCTAATTTTCATTGCTATCAAACATGAGGAAGCCATTCTGAAAAATGGCCAAGTTCTGGAGAAAGTGAACGGGGATGGCTAACTTTTAGATTAGTACGTTAACTATTAAACCGTTCAACGCATATTTCCAGATTTCCAGACTACCAAGCTTACGACGTTAACTATTTAGCCGTTCAACACATATTTCCACATTTCCAGACTTCCACACTCCTATTTAGTCAGTGGAATATTAAAATTTGTTATGCATTGAATAATTTAAGAATTTACTCATTCCATTTTGATGAATAATTTAAGTTTTTACTCATTCCATTCTGATGACGCGCTCTGTGCTCTTATACCCCAAGTAATAGCCAACATGTTGCGTCCGTTTGGCCACCCTTTTGCGACGTGTTGAGACATGCTGGGAATTGTTGGCTCAAATTTGACCAGCCAACGACATACATTATGATGCGCCCAACAGCGTTGCGATATGTTGCGTTGACATGTTGCAATCGTTTGCCCAGGGCTTAAGGCTATGTTATAACTATATTTATTTTGATTATCTTTATTTATCCACGGTACAAAATTCATCAGCTTTAAAAATACCTAAATAATATAATGAGAAATATTTAAATAAAAAGCTGCTTTCCACGAATGCCGTGTCTTACAGCTCTTCTTTGAGTAGTCGTTTGAATTTCCCAAGGAACTCTGCTTCCCTAAGTTACATGGAAGACTGTTCCAGTAAATGGCGCCACTATAGCTAAAGCTATTTTTGCATTATAACCCACTGAAAAATTTTTCCGTCCGAAGCGATATTTGTCGTCCGATTTTTGAATCACAGTTAAGGAACGGAAACATTCAGTGTTAAGTGTTTTCTTTATTTCATTTCCATGGAAAACAAACAAACTCGTCTTATAGAATCTAGTGACGGTCAAGTAAAGGAACTTGTTGCAATTTCTGTTCCGGAAAACAAAAACAAAAAAAATCGACAAAATACCCAGTTAACGTATTTGTAGGTGAGTAATTAAAAGTTGCGAGTCGACATTCAGCACAATTCATTCCGCGAACTTAAATTGAGTCATTTTACGTGGTCACAAATGTGGTAATAAAATAGAATAACAACAAATTATTTACTTACTCTAAAAAAACCATACTCGTCCAACGTTTAGCATGGAAGAAAGAGAGGAATATTGCAAACACGCTTCAAAGTATGGAGCCTGCAGCATTTTCAGCAATGTTAAAACGCTTTTACGTGGAAGCCAGAAATGTCGAAGGAAAACCATACTGTCGCAACACAATGAAAGCAATTCGTTCTGGTCTTGACAGATTTTTGTCCGGTTCCTCTCAAAGAAAGCCATTTTCCATAATTCAAGATAGGGAGTTCAAGCCAGCGAATGAAGCTCTCGATGCATCTCTAAAAGATCTCGCACGGCAGGGGTTGATCTCCTCTACAAAACACAAGCGTCCAATATCCAAAGAAGACTCGAAGCCCCTTATGCCGCCAACCAACTCGGCCCGGATACTCCGGAAAGTCGCGTAAATACAGCCTGATTTTACACAGTACTATACTTTGGTAAAAGAGGCCGTGAAAACCAACGGGCTATGAAACGGGGAAATCTAAAGTCTTATATTAAGAGTTGAATCTTCTTGAGTAAGATAAAGGGTACTCCTAAGATAAGATGAATTCATTTTGTTATAAGATCTTATTTTTTTAATTGAGATAAATTCATCTTAAATTCAATGAGTAGCATTTTTAACCGTCTTACTTTACGACTAAAAGTGTCTTAGTAAATCGTAAGAGGATTGAAGGTCTTAAATTTAGACGGCGGGCGTATCTTATTGCAAGAGGTACATATCTAACCTGAGATTTCGTCGGTCTTATCCAAGACCCTTCTAACTTAATTTGAGAAAAAGAATATCACATTAAGATGATATTTTATCTTAATTTTATTTTAAGGGGCTGAGCAGGTGTTCAAGATGATAGCACTTAATTAAGCGGGAGCACGTCTTACGGTTATGATAAGATAACTGATGTAATTGTGGCAATAACAAAATGCTTGAATCTGATTTGTTCTTAACAGACCTTGTTCGATTTGACCTGTCCGATTACTAGCAGCTTGTAATCGGACAGGCCAAATCGGACAGTTAAACAGCCAATGAAAATTAAGCTCTGAATGCTACTAGCCAATAAAATTTAACTACCTAGCCCATGTTAGCCAATCAAAATCAAGGAGAATTACTCAAGTGAGCAAGTTGTCCAGGTTCAGGTTCAGGTTTTTATTTTCTATTTTGA
>Ga0126337_10000901_pt1 | contig 16751 bp, 8 predicted proteins | sample DipCmetagenome_FD_92527 | JGI IMG/M metagenome (GOLD analysis project Ga0126337, IMG submission 92527) | Coral microbial communities from La Bocana,Puerto Morelos, Mexico - Diploria C A metagenome | ecosystem: Host-associated > Invertebrates > Cnidaria > Coral | place: La Bocana,Puerto Morelos... | reverse complement strand
CGTACATGGAAGCCACAATATGAAAGCTGACGTCAGCAAGACTTGTGATATATTCTGATAACATTGTACGTTAATATTAAACTGTAAGCTGATGTAATGAACCCTGATCCGTTGTAAAACAAAGCACTTGGCTCGCGCTTGCAAAACAACCGCATGCCGACGGCCTGCCGACAGTTCTAAAGAGTGTTATCACCGCAGACATTTTTTTTTTCACCGAAAACCGCGAGTTAACGGTTGTAATAACCGCAAACCGCTTAGTGCTTTGAAACCGCAATACCGCGAGTTAAAATGAAAATTACCGCAAAAACGCGTCAAAAATAACGCAAAACCGCATCACCGCAAACCCTTACGCCCCCCTCATCTGGTGATGTGCGGTTTCTATTTCAATATGCCGTCGGGCTCGGACTGCGCGGTTGCCATTCCAACCATTCCCAGTGTCTACACCGGAGTGAATGAGTGAGTGAGTGAGTGAGTGAGTGAGTGAGTGAGTGAGTGACACATTTGCATATTGGAGTCCCCATAAAAACTTCGTTTCAACGCTTCGCGTCTCCACTCGTTAAAAATGACAATTCCTCTTTTCTCCTTTCTCCTAAAAGAAATCTTACCTTGTTATGTCTTAAATGCTTACATTGCTATTCCAGGGGTCATGGATTTGAAAGTGGGAGAATAAAATGCCTCTTTCAGAATGTTTCAGGCTTGCTTTGCATTTGAGACGTACTTGTACTACATGCAGTTTGCAGAGTTAACATAGCTGAACAACACAATTGATTCTAAATTACATGTACAATGTACACTCTTACTTAATATAGAGAAAATATCCTCATTGAATGAGATAGAACTTTTTATTAAATTGTATTATTTAACCTGTTTTATATTTGACCATTAAAAAAGTTTTATCAATGAGGTATACTGTAGAATATATACATCCAATAACTTTCATAGCAGTGTGTGACTGGTAACCCATTGATCTAAAAAATTTTGGTTGTCTGGTTGTCATGTGAGTGTCCGTAGATACGTTCCTCTGTAGGTCTGTACACCAAGATGGATAAGAGAGTTGCACCATCAACGAAGGTACATCTTTCATATCGTCTTTTTCCTTTATGGTTAACTTATTGCAATCAGGAGTTCCACTTTCAGGTTTGGCTAGCATCTATATATATACATGTATTTATTTTGGTCACGTTCTGTATTCCTAACAAAATTTCTGTTGATATTGTTGCACGTAAATCTTGCAAAAAAAAAAAAATTGGTCATTTTGAATATAGGACTGCCTTGCTAGATATTAAGGAACGTAACCTTAAACACCTATTACTGTTGAGTATGCTTGATAGGATCTCGACATTACAAGTGAAATTGCCTTTTCTTGATACAATTCATAAACTAATAAATTTGTTACCGGTGTGAAGATCAAGGCTACAGTACAGGCAATTCAAAACTTAATGACAGTCCTTGGACCGTCATTAAACTTGGGTGGTGTAATATTTTGTTATTCATATGTGGGAATGCAATATATATTGAATTCCTCTCCCATCTTGACGTAAGACAATGACTTATTACATAAATATCAACCACATATGTCCCACTGACAGTCTTTTTCCAATATTGTTATTGAATGTGTGAATTGCAATATATTTAATTCCTTTTTTTAAAGGACAATGATTTATTTCATACATGTAAATAGCCATTTTTAATCAAAAGGTAGTCAAGTATTTTGATCATGAGAAGAAAGACAGACATATTAAAAACAAATTAACACTTAAATTAAAATAAAGGAAAAAACACAAATGACATTGAAACTCTTCTATCCAGTGTCTATAAATGATGTTTACAAACTAAAGTTACAGTACTGAGTTGAGGCCCATTTGCATACGTCAATTTGAAACGGGACAATATTGTGATAATATAGAGTAATATCAAAGAACAAAAGAAAGTTCACCTTTTAAGCTAATTTTGGAGTCTTTCAAACTGAACCTCTCTGATCAAAGAGAACCACTGCTGGACTTTCAACACCTCAATTACTGGTAGTATACATGCACAACTTTTGGAAGCAGATAAAGCAAAAAAGTTTGTTTCTGTATGAACTACTTTTAAACACAGATGTTTGATGAAATCCTGAACATTTGTTTGGATTAGTGGGATTTAAAGCACTGAAATGTCTTTAAGTCTGTTAGCCACCATCTTAGAGGTAATCATTCTCTGCTTAATTTGCTTAGCTGCTTTATTTGGCAACTTGAGCTTATACATCATTGTTTACAAGAACAAAGACCTTCAAACGATCACCAACTTGTACATTCTAAACCTGGCTGCAGCAGACATCATGGTATCAGTTCTAAGCATCCCATTTACTGTAGTGACAGTCATTGCAGGACGCTGGTTGTTTGGTGACACAGCTTGTGTGGCGCTCGGCTTTTTCACCATTTTATCCTTCATTGCCTCTGTGATGTCTCTAGGAATGATAGCCATCAACCGATATTTTTACATCGTCAAGTGGAACGCTTACAGAAAGACTTTCTCAAAGAGAAGAGGACTGCTTTATGTTGCTGCAGTGTGGGTAGTTTCCATATCTTTGGCGTCTCCTCCACTTTTTGGCTGGGCAGAATACCGCTTCATTCCGGGAAAATCATACTGTTTTGTTTACTGGCCTTCAAATGTGTACTTCATGTATTTTATGATCACAGTTTGCTTTTTCGGGCCTCTGTCCGTGATGGCCTTTTCATATTACAACATTTTGATGTTTACAAAGAAGTCAAAGAGACGTATCGCAGTTTTTAGAACCCACCTTGCACCAACTCCTCAACACCATGAGCCTACAACAGAAGAGAAAACCCAAAACAACAATCCAGAAGACATCACAGTTGAAACACCAGGCATAAATAGACAGGAAGAAGGCACCTTCAAAAACGTCTTTGGATCAAAACCAAAGTTTCAAGTCACACCTGCAGAAACTAAGATCACTAACATGTTTCTTTACATAGTCGCCCTGTTCATTATTTGTTGGGCTCCATTTGCTATAACCATGTTTTTTGATGTGTATTATCCCAGCCCCTTGCCTCAAACAGTTGATATGGCATCATTGCTACTTGGCTATCTGAACAGTATATGCAACCCTATTCTGTATGGATTGCATAATTCAGCTTTCAAACGGGGATTTCTGAATCTATACTCAAGATTTCTGCCCAAGTGGTTCAGACCTACAGGTACAAACATGACATAGTTAGAACTGACAACAAATGTGTCTCTTTGTGAAAAAGATCAGAGGAAGTGTGTGGTGCCATTGATGCATTGTAATCAGGTTCCTTGCATAAACTATCCAGGCATTAAACCAGCAGTGTCACAACAGCTGATGTGATATGTACAATCATGTACTCTCTATCCGTGATCTTGCATGAGACAGTTAATGACTTTCGAATGTTCATGGACAGAAAAATACTATTCACAAAACAATTTTTCACCGTGAAATGTCACCATAAAATGATGATAAACTGATTAATCTGGCTTTTTGACTTCATAATTCTAAATTTATATCTCACTCACAAAGTTTAGCAAATCTCATTTGTGTTCTCTACAGTCAACATTGAGGATATTATTTTGTCACAGCGACCAGCAAAATGTACTGTAGGGCGCTGAATTCAACAATTTACAAGCATTACCCTTCTTAAACCATGAACAATCGATCAACCCATCAGGTTATTTTCCACACATTCCTGGAAAGGTTACGTGACCTTGGGCATGATAATCAACAGAAACACAAAGACGTGTCTATCCAATTTTTTCTTTTGGGGAGGGCAGCTGTGAAACAGACTATGTTTACCTCTGAATATAGTACTAATGGATCCAGCAATATTGCAAAATATAATTTTGTACAATGTACTTATTGAATTTTAGTAATAACAGGGCTCGACAGAAAAGTGAGTCAACAGTGAAAAAATGGTCCAAACGAGCCATTGACAAATTGGGCAAGGCAATAATTTTTTTTCTTTAAATATCCACTTTAGGAATGTATCACTGTTTATTTGGCTGTTAATAAAGGAACTTTCCGTTTTTGTGACTAACAACATTGTGTCTTATCTAATGAGGATTTCAGCTTACATCACAATAGGAAAATTACATCTGACATCGTTCAAAATCTGCTTTTCTAGTAAAAGTAGCTATAAATGTCATGTTTACATTGGCTTTCAATATCGAAATAAAGTATATAATATTCCTGGCTAGGACGGCCGGAAAAGCTTTGACGGGAGTCTAAGATAACATCAACTGATCGCATCAACCATAAAAAATGCAAAGAAACCATATCCCTTAGAAACAAAGACAAAAAGGGAATTTTTTTTATGAAACTCTTCGAAAGCTTTTAATATTTAAGCTATTTACCACGTTTAAAAACAATCGCGAGGAACTACATGTAGCTAGATCAAGGATAATAACAAAATATGTAGGCTCTTCTTCATGAGCTTATATAACGAAAGAGCCAAGACATCGATCACACTCAACGAACTAAAGGCTAGGTCTCCGTAATAAAAAACAGACGATATCGTAAAAATATCAAGATCAAAACAGCTCAACTTCATCAAGGCAACAGATTTACCGGGAAATCTTTTGAAAAATACCTTGGACAGCGACAGAGTTTCTTCGTTGCCTGAAGGATACCAACACACCACGATCTGCCCCTTTTTAAGCGCCTCTTCGTCACTTTCCGATTCGTCCGTAGTTTCTTCGGCATCTTCTAAGACCAGGCCTACAACTCCCTGTGAATTCTTGACAATATCCTCAGCGTAAATGCCACTTTCCTCCGCCATGACTGTTCACCACTGAATAGGGTACCAAGTGCCGGGTAACCAGGCAAATAAATATTTTCCAGTCTCTCTCTTCCTCAATCTAATTTCCATCGATCTGCACTGTACTGGCACTTCGCTGACACTTTGCTGGCACTTATATATCACGTCGTTGTGATGATGGCAGGTCGTGTGAATTAGCAGCTCATTCAAGTGTTTTTTGATGTTAAGAAAAGGAACTGACGCTTCAATGACGCTTCTGTTGCGTGTGATTTCCAAGTATTTCTTCCGCTTTCGTTTACGTGCGAAGTCTTATGTGCGGACCTTAGGATGAGGATTGAAAGCTTAAAAAGTGTACCAAATTCTGATATTTAGTTTCTTCAAAACACATTTTGGAATAAACAAGAAAGTTAGGCCGAAAGTTATTATCGTATCTCAGTTATAACGCGCGCTGTGATTCGTCAATTTAGAGGACCACACTCTACTCTACAGGCAGATAAAATTTAAAGCTGTGTTTGTCGCCAAAGTGTTTCGTGAATTATCACCAACTGTTCTTAACTTTTATACCAAGTAGAAGTTTAAGCTTTTCTTTTAATGTAAATTGTATGTTAAAACATGCTAACGACTTAACCGAACAATTTCAAATTGACTCGTTTCGCTTTCGACGTGCTTAAGAAATTTGAAACCGTTCGGCGTGAAGAGAAATCGTTCTCGCCCACGTCAGACACACAGTAGAGATATAATGAATTTCTTACTAACCTCGTCTTCTTCTGTGCTTCGCTTCACGTTTGGGCAATAAATCGAAGGGGAGAAAACGAGGATCTGTAGCGTGAACAGTACGGAGCGAGAACTCTGTTAGTAAGAGGTATAGATAAAAAAAAATGACGTGAGAATTTAAACTACAACCAATCTTAAAAAAGCAGTCTTACTTCAACCGCGCAAAGTTATTGTTATAGCGAACAAGATTTGAAATATTTCGCATTTACTATATCTTTTGTGGTTTTAAACATAGTCTTATTGTTTCATGTAGCCTTTTTTATTTTAGTTTTTATCACTTAACTTTTGTAACGCTTAGTGCATATGTAATATTTTTATCGCTTTTCAAATTTCTACGTCTTATTTTACTCATATATACAAAAATTTTAATCCCTTTCTTTAACTTGAAAATGATATCAGCGAGATCAAAACGTCGTTTTTTATCTCCAGTTTTAATCCAAAAAAGTGTGCGAATAACAGCGATATTAAGATGCAATCGATACAATCAGCACGATTCGTATGGTCTTGTGTGATTTTCACCCTTAAGGAGGCGAGCTGCTAATGAAAAAGAATCCCTTACTTTAATTTCCCGGTGAAGATCTTACTGAGAAAGAAAAGTTTTTTTTTTCAGTAGATCTACAGATGTCCACCAAGTTTACGTACCAAGCCACGTTGTAGCATTAATTTGCATACGACTTTGAATGTAAATATCATAACCATCATTTAATTGCATGCGCATTAAAGACCGATCAAAATGTACACAATAATTCTTAGAAGAGTCAAAAAGTCGGCCCTTAAAAGCAGTTTACGTGCGCAATTTAAAACTCATAAATTTGTGCACTCATAGGTGTTTGGATCACCTGTCAAACTCATCACAATAACAGTCAGGCTTACAAAAGGCAGTTTAATTTGAAGCAATTAAAACTCGCCAGCCACTAAGAGTGGGCTGATAACTTGAGAAAATTTTATATATTTTCAAAGCACGGTGTAAAGTAGACTTTACCCAAATGCTAATAACAACCTTCTATGTCACGCAAGCACCAGACTTGAAGTTAAAATTTGACTCATCCGTTGAAATAGCCAGTGTAGGCAACCTCAAGGACATGTCTTTGATAATAAAGGTTTTTCAACTTTTTTTATAATCTCTCCTCATTCATGAACTCCATAGCGTCACTAACCAGGAGTTATCGTGTCTTAACAATCAAGGATCAGATTGCAGTTTGCTTTTCATAATGAGTTTACACAAGTTTGAACAAATAAGGTGAAAGTTTCTTATTAAGTTGTATAGCAGACCTACGCGTTGAAATAACATACCCATTGTTTCACATTTGATCATAGTTTACTGTAAAAAAATATTGTCTCAATTTTCGGCATCAGTGTATTTTATTGGGCTTTGATCCATGTATGAAACTCTTTTTAAATTCGGTCAGCCTTCTTGATCTTTCCAATCTAAAGGGACCTTGCACCCCTGAATTCCAATTTTGGCTATATACGTTATCCCTTCTTGGTAATTTCCATCTTAGAAAATTACTGTTGTTTGTAGGTTTTTTGAAGTTGCTTTTAAAATGCTTCATATGTCCTATTTTAATATTAAATAATAATCAAAATGTCATAGAATCTAAAAACTTAGTGTACATACGATACATGTTTATTCAAATTCATAAAAAAATATCATGTACGTATGAATTTGAGAAGGTCATCTGTATCTAAAAAATTCCTCTTTTTTTTTAGAAAAAAAAAGAAACGAGGGATGAAAAACGTGAGAGGGTTAACGTAGGATTCTTGTGGTCATCTTTTTTTTGCTATGGAAACATTCAAAATGTACAAATTGGCTGCAAAAACGTCAAAAAGAAATTGATACCCAAAAAATGTAAATTAGCGCATGTTAAGCACTTGAAAAGAAGGTGCGTTCGTGCTGAACAGCAGAATGAATGTACAGTGTCTTCCAGATAAACACAAGTTAAATTAAATGCAATGAATTGATATTATCAGGAGCACCAGAGAGGACCAAGGAAGAGAGGAAAGGTAGAAAAATTAACTTCAATGTCGTTTTATTGAAATCAGACTGGCATATTTGTCAGTGAAGGACCGAGGAACGGAATGAAGAAGCTTTTAATCTATATTGGCGTAGAAACAAAACTGAACTGCAACTTTTGTTGTAAAAGGAAAGGCTCATTATGGTAGTCACTGAAAAGGCGGTTGAGGATTGCCACGTGATCCGTGAAAAATTCGAGGCGTTAATTCGTGATTCGTTATCGCTACGTTAATTCTGAAGAGAACCAGGACTGATTCGTGCATGAAGTTATCATGTTCATTTTGTTTCTAAAGAACGTGAACCGCGATTTCAGGGGTAATGTCAGTGGAAGTTGTGATTAGACTCTTCTAGGCTTGATCTGTCCTGATACATTTTAGACGCACAATCATACTTAGGCTTAAGCTTTGAGTCGTGTCAAATTCAATTCAAGCTGTATGTTATTCTCTGGTATGCAAATATTGCGTAAACTTAGTGGACTCGGACACACGAGAAACCGTACAATCATCGTGCTCTATCTTGCTATTTATGAAGCGATTAGTTTTCGAACAAGACCATGTAAGACTTAATATTTGGTGAGTCTAAAATGTGTAAAAATTCAGTGTAAATGTGCGAATTATTTGCGAAAAACGGTGTATTCGTTCAATGCAAAGCGCCTTGGGGGCAGAGAGAATCAAAGCGTCCACATTGTTTCGGTTTTGCCAGCATTCGTAGTTCGTAGTTCACTTTTAAGAAAAAACTGAAAAGCAAGAACGCGTACAAAGGACAAACCGCAGATTAGTAGCAGAATTAGGAGGCCTCCCCATGGATCTTGGGGAACAAACCGAGGGAACATAAACAGTTATTTCAAGGAAAATAGAGATAATTTTTGATTAATTTGAGGAAAAAGGGATATTCCTACTGTTAATGGAAACTAATGGACCAGGAACAGTCTAAAATCAATTGATGGAATCCTAATATCATCCAGGCATTTCTTGGCAAAGACCCTTTTTATCGATGACTGCCAATCTAAACTTTTTTGTCTGTATTTAAGTTAGCTTAACTTAACCCGTTTGAGGGTCAAAATTCATCAGTCAGGCCAATTGCTAAGGCGGGGATACACACAATTTTAAGTGAAATTTTAGCGAGTTTAATGAGGGATTAAAAGGAAAAAGAAAGTTTTGGAACACCACAAGAGAGTTGAACGTCCCCTGAAGGGAACTCCAGGTTTGTGCGCAACTGTTTGGTGTGTTTCTACCAATTTTTAACTTTAAATTCAAATTTTAAAACAACATCAAATATTCAAAATTTCCTATTTTCATAAATTTCACTAATCTTTTGAGAAAAACAATTTATCCTCAAATATACCCAAAAATCACCAAAAAAACGTAACAAAAAAGCCCGAAACATAGATATGTAAGAAGACTTGAGACATTTGATTGCTTGAAACGTGAAAGAGATATTGGCGTTAAACTACAATACCCAGCCAAAATACGGCCTGAAGGCGTACCTCTGAAAAGTGTTATGTCTCTCTGAATTATAATTAACACTTTATTTCCACCTGTTGCGTGAACTGTTTCATCGAACATTTTAAGTGCTAAGTTAATGTATAAATACGATCCGTTATGAGCGATCCTTTGCAATCCCTTGTGTATTCTTAGAAACAAGTTTGAAACATTAAATGAATGAAGATTATGACATTTGGAATTTCAAACCAAAACAGGTGTGACTGGTAGCAAGCATTACACGAGTTTTATGATTGTTTTTGTTTTGTTTGCATCTGATTGGCTGAAAACTCTCTAACTAATAAGATGTTCGCTCTGATTGGTTAAACATACTGCGTGACGTTTTCGATACATCAATTAAAAAAAATTAGCAGAAAAAAAATAAAACACACGACTACTCTCGAGTCCAGCAAAAACTGTGCTATGATTGCTTTCCTTCGCGGATAAACAGTAGAGCAGCTGTTTTTAGGTAACAGACATGTGAACGAGAGAATTCGTCAATAACATTCTATTAACCATATGATGTTGGCTGACTTGTTTTGAATAATGGCTCAAAAATAAAAATTGCTAATTAACAGAAAACATGTCAACCGTTCTTGTATCCATGGCGAACGTTAAGTACGTTAATGGCCTGTTTTTCACATCAAGGCTTACCGACTGATTGTAAAATTCAATTTACTTAAGTATTTGTCTGGCAATTTTATCAGACTGGTTGTAACTGAAAAATACATCACGTTGAAAAACCAAGACAAAGAGAGAAAAACTTCGGTTCCAATAGCAATGTTTGGCTTTGAGTTCTACAACTAGAGGTAAGCTAGCTATTGGTTGTATGTGCAGCAAACTAACGCTTTTCTAGACAGTGCCATAAAAGAAATTCGTGTGTGCTACGAGTTAAGGCAAAAGACAAGCGGTGTGATAGATCTGCAACAAAATCAGACTGCATAATTTCGATTCGTTAGCACTTTGATGTTAACTGTAAATGAGAAAATTTCAAACACACATGAAACGCTACAAAAGGGCAGTTACAATAATAATAATAATAATAATAATAATAATAATAATAATAATAACATTTATAATGCGCAAATTTTATAAAATGTTACAACTTAAATATAGAACACTGAGGTTGTTTACCATTTACAAAAAAAATCCGGAAGTTTTGGTTGGAATGTAAATGGAAAGACTAATTTAGTCTTCCCAAATTGAAAATTTCCGGGGAAAACGGGATTTCTTGAAAGGCGGACCAAAATTCCCAAACGGAATTTCCGACGGAAATTGTGCGTTCCATTCGCTCTTTCTGACCAGTTCCAGGCCTTTCGGATTGGATCGCTTGGAACTGTAAATGGAACAGCAAATCCCGTATGGAAATTACCATTCGGGTTTTGACGCTTTCCATTTACCACACCTGTCGACCAACCGGGTTTACTGATCAAATGATAAACAACCTGAATATTGGGGGTTTCTTTCCAATTTATTTTCACCTTGAGGTACATGACAAGTGAACAAGTGTCTCGCCTGGTGGTCATTTGTGCGAAGAGGAATTTTAAAAGAAAAGTGTTGGCCTGGAAATATTAAATTCACAATGGCTATGGGCTTAAGAAGTGACTGTGTTCTCGGCGCTGTTTGACGTGATCTCGGTAAAAGCTGTTGATTTGCCAACCTCGTTCCCAGGCTCTCTCTCTACTGCCTCCTTTTCGTTGGGAGACCCCGGTTGCAGCTGGTCGCGTGACTACCCAGAATCAGGGTAGTAAAAAAATCTGTTGGGAGGGAGGAGTGGCAGACTCTTTTGATTGTTGCTGTAACAGATTTTGTGTGTTTAAAAACCTTGAGCAGTCGCTTAAAACTACGCGCTATATCGGGGTTCGAAGTCGAATTTTGCCGATGAAAAATGCTACATTAGTTCTGCTAACTGACCTTCGTCAACAAAGGAATTCGGCAGCCGAAAAGAGCACGAAATTTTCGACGGTTTAAGCACATGTAAAACATCACGTACCGAATCAAAGTGAAACCGGTGGTCTTTCGAAGGTTATTTATTTTTTTCTTTGTGCGGCATTTTGGATGTTAAAGAGTATTTTTGTTACCCGGCCGATTAGCCGAACTGAGTCAGACTTGTACTTGACTTACAGCAATGTAAAATGATTTACAGTTTTGTTGACTGAAGTCCGCGCTTATATTTCGTCTACATCAGGTTTATGTAAGTCTAGACAGATGTTAAAACATTGACAAGAATTATATTTTGCAAAATGGTATCATGATAAAACATCGTGTTATTTAGTGAACCTGCCGTGAGGTAAATTCAGCCAACATGAAACAGAGAAACAGTTTTACTGCTCAGTAATTCGGCCGGCTGTTATACATAGAAATAAAGTCCGTTTTTTTCCTGTTTTTTAATTGCCTGTGTATGATTTAATATAGCGACGGCCAGCGATCGCCTTTCTTTCTTTCTTTCTTTCAGTCCAGCGGCAAAAATTATTCGTTGAATCTACCCCGGAAGAAGTTTGTGTCATAGGTGGTCACCTGACCAGCCTCAACCAGGGTCTTTCTACCAATCACAAAGGGACAGTGGAGAGAGAGCCTGGGAACGAAGTTGTTGATTAGCACACATAACGGAATTACTTAAAACAGTGTCTAACTTTTACTGGGGTAACCATTGTAAGGCATTTTTGGCACTATAAATTAACTTTTAATCGCATGAAATCTCCTGGATATTAGGTTAGAGTAGTAGATAACCAAACTGAAAAGGGATGGGTTCACAGCGGAAGTGACGTCACGAGATACGCATGCGCTTTCAGCCTATCACACTTAAGTGACTTTTTATCAAGTAGAACGTTTTCCACGAAAACTTTCCCGCGAAAATTGCATTGGTCGACCAAATAAACTTCAACATGAAAGTTTACACTCCACTTCTCTCGATTCCAGCAAAACCTTTTATCAACTCAAATAAGAGACAGAGCCTGTTATAGGAACAAAATCGTTGCGTTCTAGGCGATGGTTATCGCCTCCACATTCATGTTTCAAACATTTCAGCCAGCCATGAACCTAAGTGATCGGGAAACAGAATTTCCTCAGAAAAAAAAACCTTCAGTTTTTTGGCGGTCAATTCAATAACTGAAAATTTTAATTTAAACTATCAATGGACGACTTGTAGCCCTTAATAATTAAAAAAAACTGAATAGAAATGTTGTCTTTTTAAGCAGATGTTTGGTTGGTTCTTCGCGGCTTTCCTTTCAAGTCAGAGCAAGTATTTCGTCTATTTTTGGCTAACAAAGGTATTACACTTCTCATGCAGACTCAGCGGGAAAGTCTAAAGGAAGCAAATTGTTGATAATACTCAGTTGATAACCAACTAAGTCGAAAAGGTAAATTAGCCAAATTACCGAATTTTGCAATTTAACGGGCCTAGGCCTTTGTCGGCCGGAGCGTTTGTGTTTTACATGTATTTGTCTACGACAAAGGGTTTATCCTCTTGTTTATTATTATGTTAATCCGAAGTTCTTTTATTCATTTGCCCACTGACACAGCAAAACGGTTCCTTAAACGCATCGAAATATTTGTAAATGTAAAGACGTGACTTTCTTGTCCTTATAGACAGTGTCAGCTCGTTCAGTTGATCTTTTAAAGAACCATAAATGAAGCTGTCTAGAGATTTGAAAAACAAAAATGTTATTTGTGTCAGCTTAAGTTAGCATAAGGTGAAGCTCACATTGGATACACGCTGATACACAGAGTGACAGCTCGTTCGGTTGAGTTTTTAAAAGACCATATATAAATCGTTTTTTTTTTTTATGTCAGCTTAAGTTAGCATAGGCTAAAGCTTACATTGAACTGAACTGCTGTTGCGGGAATTCAAACATCATTACACTCATTACTATCATTAGCTACAGGACTCATATGGTTATTCAGTGTCACGTGAGGCAAGGTACTGAGCTTTTTATGTTTTTCCTTCACAATCTTGATGTCGGTAAGGCTACAAACTGCATTTAACTACTCTGGGCGCTAGATTTGTTTCCAGCAAAGGGCCAGAGAAAAGATATGAAAGCTCCGTGTTTTCTGTAACAGCAGAAGATCTCGTTAAACAGAATGCTAAAGGAAAAATTAGGTTAACCTGCTTTAATTTCCTTGCTATGAGTGTTAACATTCGTTTTCAATAAGCATTCATTGTGTAAAAGGCCGTAAGTTAGTGAATACACCGCCAGTCAATTCATAATCAAGTGGTCTTTTAAGAAGAAGGAGAAACCGTAACAACTAGACGAATGTAAGGGTTTCTAGTTTTTTTTGTGAGTAAATACGTACCCAAAGTCAAAGCGTATATTTAGTGCACTGTATATTTAGTGCACTCCTGAAGCAATACTAGAACGTACATTATCGGTAAACAGATTGTTGAACGTCAGTCCTCAGATTTTGCCTGTTAAGTCACCTTGGAAACCTCGACAAATACTAAACCACGCATTAGTGTCAGAAAGTGACGTACTTAAGCTTTTAATTTTAAAATATCAATGTTTTACTTTTTTTTTATTTCAGTTTCAATAAACAACGCACCGAGTTCTCTTAAAACCTTTTTATTTACATTGCATGGTCACAAGTAGATCCAACCATCTAGTCGGCTATAAACGCCAAAAACCAAAAAGAATGATTTCATTTCGCAGAAAAGCACTCGACATGTCAGAAAGCTGTAAGAAGTGATTAGTTCAACTTTACAACTGGAGGCAAGGGTGGGCTGGTGACGGATGTAAGCTTGGCCGGCTCGGATTACTTTACAGTTACAGAAATCGTGTAACTTTTCAGATTTTGTTTAGTCTTTCAAGTTCTCCGCCATAAATCGGGGGAAAGTTTGTTTATTCACTAGAGTTGTATGTAATACGAAAATGTCAGCTTACATGTACATCGCATCCTTAAAATCTTGTCTAAAAGTCTTCCTCAGTGTGTGCTTATCCATAACCCCAAACATCAAAAATTACATTTATCGCTTAGCCGAAATCACGTTTAGAACACAAAAATAAATACATTTTCACTACACTGCCGAGTAACAGATATTATTTAATGCACACGTAGACTTCAGTTCTCCCCAGTCGTGATAAGAGAAAAAATTTAGCCCCTCCATAACTTCAATCGAAACCTTTTCGGTTTTTACATAACCATATGACACTATTGATTTAAAATTCTAAGCTATTTGCGGGTTTCCTAGCTGTGAAAATGAAGTAAAGAAAATTTCAATTAGCACCGTCTGTCATCGATCAAAGCAGTAATTGGTTTTTCTTTCTAAGTTTGAAATTAAAATCTTGTGAAATAACCTTGACGTTCGCCTCCAATACATTTGACCATTTTCAACGATGAAAATAAAATAATCTGGCAGCACTGTATTGCACAAACGCTTTTGGAAAGGTTTTTTTAAAAGGTTTGCGATAGAGGTTTACTACAAAAAAACTCTTATTACAAATATCTTGGCACCTTTGGAAAAAACAATAAAAAGTGTAAAATATATAAATTTCTTATCTTGGATATATGATCATCTTCAATGTAGAGAATATACAAATCGTGTTGCAATAAACAAAGATTTGCATATTTTTCCTGTGAAATTCACTTTAGCAGATTTCCTTTCATCAAGGGAAATGATAATTCTATACAAATTGCTTTTTTCTTAGCCAATTATGCAAGAAAATACAACCGGTGTGAAAGATAAACAGATTAAATAGTTGAAACAACCTTCCTTCGAAAAGGGACCTTATTGTTTTGATAAAGCAATTTTACTGCTTTCTTAATCAGAGATAACTTATCAAAGGAACATTCGCATCGATATTACTCTCATTTCATTGGTTCGCGCTGCTCTCTATTATTAAATACGTTTCCTCTGACATATCTACGTATTGAATTCTGATGGCATTAATGAATTTCTGTCTGCAACTTTTTGTATTTTGATTAATGAAAGTAATTGCTTGCCCATTCCTTACACCTTTTTACAATTGCAGGTAATTGAGTCCCATGAAACCTGTTTGCAAGGACAAACTGTCGATTCTTTGAAGACTGGGAAAAGTGTTAATGCACTGCAAAAATCATTTCACTTGAAATTCGCCTGATACTGAACACCCTCGCTGTGATAGTGGCTGAAGACGACGCTTGACCGAACTATTTGAGCAAGATGTGGAGTCGCTTGGGCCTTTTACTGACAGCCTGTCGGATATTTTACATGGTAAGCTGCCCAGCTCAAAGCGTTTATTCCATTATTCGTAAACTCCTTAACTCTGCCATGATCATACTAACGCCAGAATTAATCACGAAAGGTTTCTTCCATGTGTTATTTTCTCATTTTTGTGTTTTAACGTTTGACAAAAGGAAACCTACTTTTCAAAGATTTCTGTATGATGTTTGAAAAGTCAAGTGTAAAAAGTGAGTTATTATTTGAGCTGAGAGAGGTCGATCTTGTTGTTCGTTGTCACTAGATATCTATCTCTAACGACTTTAACTGAATATGAATGGCCGTGACAAACAAAGTTTATCGTAAGATAAATCTATTCCAAAAGTCTCTTCCCGTTGTTCAGTGAGTTTTGCCTCCGTGTTTTTGTTAGAAAAACTCCAACTTACAATCGAGATCACCTCAGTGACATCACTGACTGACACTACTCGTTTGCCAGTGTGCCTTTTTTTTACCTAAACTGATTCATCTCTGAACCATTACTTTGATTTCCATAGATATGTTTTCGTATTCAGAACAAAATGTACTTTCTCTTTTTTTATTTCAAATTAAACTCGGATGAACTCGGTAAACGACCGACTGTGTAAACTGTGTAAATTTTCCAATCCTTTTATTTGTCCAAAGTTGGGATGTTCCTTCGAATGCTTTTAAGATTTTTGCAATATAGGAATTTCTAGTTCAAATTCATTTATTAAAACCTCGGATATTCCATTTTGAAGACATACAGAATAACACGGCTGGATATAGTTGATTAATGGAAATAAATCTCTTTTTAATCTGAGATTTTCCACCAATCTACTTCTTAATCAAGCTTCTTTCAAAGCAATATTTTCAAAGCCTATATTCAAAAACTTGGAGATAAAGTTGAAAAATTACATCACTGCAGTTAACAATCTTCAGCGACCTGTACGTGCTTATATTTGTGACAAATGATCTCAGATTACTGCGTTATTTCCTTCGCTTTTTGACATGAGCTGTCTAAATGCAGCGAGTTGTGTCAGTTTATGAAAATATTTCTTGTAACATTCGGGTCAAAAAACAGCAGTCGGACAAAGCGGCCCAACGAATTTTTCATTGTGTTTTTCCCCAGCTGCTGCTATTAATCCTAACATTCGACAGAACTATGACAAAAATAAAAAAACAGAATCAAACAACTGTAATTAAGATCCCGGCAAACATGATTTTAATTACATCGCATGTATTGTGTCAGAAGTAACTTTGGTCGTTTATCAATTTGATTATTCGAACCGGCTATTTTACAGCAATTTCAGAAAATGTTTAATATTAAAAAGATGACAATCATGATTTCACTATACATTTCTCAATTACATCAGCGATATTTCAACCGAGAAAGGGTAACCGTCTAAGGAGTGACTGAATTTCCAAGAACTCATCAGTCCGCTTTAACGTCAAACGTCGAAGGGCGTAAAAGCCGTTTGATAGCTAAAACTGTAGTGTCATGTCAGTTGCTGGTAATGTCTTTATAAGGTCGAGACGATTTTCCAGTAAAAATTTCAGTT
>Ga0126337_10000899_pt1 | contig 16753 bp, 5 predicted proteins | sample DipCmetagenome_FD_92527 | JGI IMG/M metagenome (GOLD analysis project Ga0126337, IMG submission 92527) | Coral microbial communities from La Bocana,Puerto Morelos, Mexico - Diploria C A metagenome | ecosystem: Host-associated > Invertebrates > Cnidaria > Coral | place: La Bocana,Puerto Morelos... | reverse complement strand
GAGGGGGTTGACTATAGAGGAAAAATGTGTTTTCATTCAAAAGAAAAGTATTATTGTTAGTTTGAAAGCGTTAGTTTGGCAAAATGTCTCAACACTTTTGTCCATGATTGCAGTCAACGGTTTCTTGAGTGTTTTAGCCCGGTTCTTGTGGTTACAGCACTACTAGCCGTACGCAAATCCCACTTTGCGCGGTTGTAATGATAGAAACGCTGAAGTAATCAGGGAAACTGGTAGTTTTCATTAAAGGAACAAAAAGTTAAGAGTTAGTGGCACCTTAGCCATGTTTCATACTTTATGATAAATTGCTCATCCAAACGTTTTAAAACCGTGTCAAATACGATTTGTTATGACTGAGACTCCACCCCCATGATAGGAAAGGAGTAAGTAATCCATTGAATTCCTCATTCGCGTTTTTGCCATTTTAAGCTGGCTCTCCCCAAAAATTACCTTTATTAAAATACAAAATACGGAACCCTACATGACAGAGTTTCGCCAACTAAGAACATGTAAAACTCTGGCTCTTTTAAAAATCGCTTAAAATCTGTCTTTTACATAAATTTTAAATCACAGTTTATTTTCAATTCCTTAAATATCATTTTCAGAAAAACGTCGTTAAAGCCACCAGAACCCGTTCTCCCTTAGTACTTGGCTGCTTCTATGGGTACTATTATTATGCAACGAAGCTGGAGGTGGATTGGCCATGGCATTCGAAAGGAAAATGAATCCATAACAAAGACAGCACTACACTGGACTCACGAAGGCAGGCGCAAGCGTGGCAGGCCTAAGAAATACATGGCGACGTACAGTAGAGACAGAATCGAGAGGCTTAAAAAAAAGCCCGAAAAAGATCCAACAGCTGGCCAAAGTCAGACAGAAGTGGAAGAACTTCGTTGCTGCCCTACGTGCCAGTGGGCATAATGGTCAGTGAGCGAGTGAGTTGGTGAGTGAGTGAGTGACTCGGTTGCTTTGTTTTCCATCTAAACAATTGATTTTTATTTTTTTGATTTGGAGATTATCCAATAAATTAAACTATTGGTTTTGGGAAAGACAAAAAAAAGCAGCAAGAAATTACATGTACTTATATTTTATTCCAACTAGCCACCAATATTATGCGGTAATGAGGGAATGAACGGGAGCAGTTAGGTGCCATGATCCCCTAGAAGGGACCAAAGTGTTTGTTTAACTATTTGAGGAAATATCAAATTTTGAAGGTTTTACTGGTAACCAGCCAAGGATGTTTTATTTTATAGCATTGACGCTAACAGTTCCTATTAACTGTTGTTTTCAGTGATTTTTACAGGCTATATTTGGAAATAACCTTATTTTGCACCAAACCTAGTGGACAAATGCCACGTGACAGACGTTAAAATGTAATTTTTTTTGGATCTCGGGGAGAGGTGTAATAGTAGTTTTCTTTTGTTTTAAGTTACCGCAGTTGTGGGAAATATCCCTTTTCATAAGGGAAATGAAGGAGCCTGTGATAGTAAATCATGCAAGCAAAGCTTTTCCCAAGTGATTATACGGCAAGTTGTGAATCTCTCGACAGCTTTATTAAAAAGTAATGATCGCTCATATATGTTAAAAATAATCTATATTTTGGTCATTGTCTAATTATAACCGTAAATGGCCGTTGCTATATAAAAAAACTTATAACACTTTGTTCTCTCCTTCAATTTCACACTCATTTAGAGGTAAATTCGGCAAAGCTTGTTTCACAATCTTTTTAACAAATTTTCAAGGGCCTTAAATCTTGTAATTTCAAGGAATGCAAATTAGTATAAGCATCGCCATATTTTAGGGTACGGTACCTCCTTAACTCAATAAATAAATAAATAAATAGAATAAAGTGGTCGAACAATTTTACATTTTGTTAACTGACCTAGGATGTTCCCTGCAAGGTAGTGTTTCGAAAAATAAATTAGGTCACCGTGCTCGCAAAACAGATCTAGATATGATGGGCCAATCATACCCCATTTATGATTGTACTGACACTACTCACTTGCGTCATTTCATTACTTCACATTGCATTTTGCTGTAGCTAGAAGCAAAGTTTATTTAACAAGGTCTTAAAAAAAGCATATGGAACAATGTGATATACAATTTCAGGAAAAAGTCACACATTTTCAACAAGATTGATTTAAAACGTTCATAACGTTCATTGAAATTGAAGATCAGCATCCTCAAGTAGCTGTTAAGTCCACACTTTTGTTTTCGCCTATATCTTTTTTTTTCTTTCAGAGCAATTTTTTTTTAATTTTTTGATTTAAAGAGGATTATTTGCACGCGAAAATAATTCAAACAAGAATATAGGTCACCATGCTCGTTTAAACGAAAACTAGCGTTTATTTATAGGAAATCTCTTGATGAGTGCACGATAATGACGCAGAAATCGTGCTTAGTAGGTATACGCAATGCAATTCAGAGGAATTACCTTTAAGAGAGTTTTTCATAAGGTTATAAAAATAAGCATAAGCGTCATTCGCGTACTAAGTATGAAATTCATGTTAAACGCCCTTAGAAAGGAAAATTCCTTATTGAACCGCTTTTTAGTAGCACCTCAGTGCGTTTTTTCTTTGTTGTCTAATGTTTATGCCTATGCGTTAGTGAAAGCCAAACTTTAACTCCTTACCTTTCTTTAGGGAAAAGCTGTTTTAAACATAAAATTATCAGCCATGTCATAACATGTTATAAAAATTGATATGACCAAGAACGATTAATAGTAATGTTCCTGTTTCCTTCATTTTTGTGTGCATGTTGTTACGAAGCGCAAATTATACCACACTACAATGTTTAATCATAAGGACAAGATGACATCAGCGCACACTTTGGAAGATTTCTAAGAAGTTTAGATTGTAAGGCGCGCTTACACCAAGACTTAAATATCCTGTCAGGTCGTCCTAGAGTTTGCTAAATATAAAGCAATGTTTAACCACTTTAAAGAACACTTAACAAAGCCAGGCGAGCTACGAAACCCCCAAAATATGCAAACGGTTCTCTAGCACCGAAATAATAAAGGAACTAGATCACTAGTAACTTTGTAGTCCAGTTAAACAAAGTTTCCTTTGAGTAGCGATCCATGCAAAGGCTTCCGTTTAACAATACAAATTGACGTAAACAACGCACCATAAAGTAAATATTTGCGCTAGATCGCACTTTGAATAGAATTGTGTGACGAGCTGAAAAGAAGTGCATTCTGCTTATGAAACTATTACATAATTCACGGCGATTATTAGTTCATACTTCCAGACGACTAAGGAATAAGTATTGTTTTCCGTTATTAACCTTTTCCGGTAACGACTCAGATGGAAACATAGGCGGAAAATATAGCTTTTTGTTACTTTTAGTTTTGTTCTAAATTTATCTTTATTAACCGTTTTTTGACAGTTGGAGTGTATAAAAGACCTTCTATGTGGAGATCATTTCCAATTTGTTATTCTAACTTAGCAGGTTAAAAGCAATCGTTTGGAATTGAAGACAAAATCAGCATGAGTCTTGGAACTGCGAAGGTACAGTTAATCCCTTGTATCAAGTTACAAGCTTTTTGAAATCAAACTTATTTGAAATCACATATCTAGGCATATATTTGAGATTTCCAGGTTTTGATCACGTGCATAAAATGATTTTTGGACTGAAAATCAACAAATTTGTTTTGCGATGGTAGAGGCATTTCAATTTTAATTGTAAATATACAATTCATTTCGCAGAACAATAAAATTATCTTCTCTGCCTTGTCGCTGCTCTTATCAATTTTTTGGAACTCTGTTGGCATCACTGAGGCTAGACCAAGAGATGTTTCTCAGCCATATATCGTTGAAGATAACAATTTAGTGCTTTGGCTGGGTGAACTGGAAAATGAAAACCCTGACCGAGAAGAAAGTGGACTTGGAGACGAAAAAATCCTTCACGTACAACTCTACCCCACTAAAGAAAACTCTCATACCATCGAGGAGCTGGAGCAGCTGGAAAAGTCATCAAAGTCTGACCTAGAAAAAACTGAAATTCAAGACGAAGCATCCGCAGTTAGAGAGGACGATATAAAAGTGACGCAAGTCTCACGGACTGCTCGAAATGCGGGCAATGCTTGTATTCAACGATATGTATACCGCATTATTTATAACAGAGTTTTTAAAATTCCTATCTGTAAACAAGGTTGTAAAAGTAAGTTTAGGACTGTAAATTTTTCAAATGGCAAGAGTCTTGCAATTGTTTCCGACTGTCACATCTGAATTATGGCGTTACCAATTTATTTATTGACATCCGTGAAAAGGACCAGGACTGGAATGTGAAAAGAGTTCCCAGTGAATATGAATATGACATTTAACTACCAGATTTTAACTATGCTCATAAATTTGCTGTAAATTTGATGTTTTGTTGTTGTTTTGTTTTATATTTTCTTCTTGGAAACCAAGTATGAGATATATTGCAAAAAGAAAAGAATTCGGACACTGTATAAGATATCATATAAGGAAATCGAGGCACTAGAGTGATCTCGTTTTCAATTATAACTATAGAATATAAGTATATTTCGTAATGATACATGACGGATGATTAAAATTTTGTTACGAAAGTTAAGTTTTCTTTAATTTTTCAACACAAACGCGACATCTTCTTGTGATTCCAACACCCTTAATAAACCAACTTCAAAGCAAACTGTCAAACCATTCATTATTTTTGTTGCCTTTAATGTAAGTTTGATTCTGTAAATGTCTTTATCTGATTTCTTAATCAGTTTCCAGATATTCTCTGAGCAACATTTTGATTCGATTCGCCGTTAAAAATTTGATTCCATCTCCCATGGTTCTAACTGAATCATAACAAGAAGTCATGATTGATCATCTCAGCTATAAAAACAACTTAAGATCAATCATGACTTCATATCTTTCTCCGCAGTTCAAATATGTGATCTTTCATATATTCATTTGCATTCTTCCCCCTCTATAGCTATATCACAAACTCACAATGTGACCAGCTGCCAGTGAACTTCATAGCTTAGTTGGTAGAGCACTACACCGGTATCACAGAGGTCATGGGTTTGAATCCCGTTCAGGCCCGAAATTTTTCAGGCTTTAGTTTTACAACTGCTTAAGTTGTGTGCATGTATAACTGCGATGATCAATCATGAGTTCATATCTTTCTCCGTAGTTCAAATATATGATCTTCCATATGTTCATTTGCATGAATTTTAAGATTTAACTATGTTCTTACTTTTGCCTTTATCTTTTATAATCCGAGCAATAGTTCTCTAAGCGTTTCAAAACTGGGTCACAATTGAATCTCAATGTGCAATCTTCCATCAAACGGTAGCATTGGCGTGAATGGTGCATTAACTTCCTTATCCCATTTTAAGGTGGCTTTCTATGGAGATCAGACGCTAACACAAAATAAAAAGTACTGTTTGGAAGATAAATTAAAAAGATAGATCACCATGCTTGCAAAACAAATATGATAGGCTAATTTTACTCTATTTATACTTCTTCAGGAACTAATCTTTCATAATCATCCATAAGTAACAGTTTTACACACTGTTGCTTTCAAGCAAGATCGATCATTTTGTCTTTTTTTCTTAACAATTGGTTTCTCTGATTGTTTGTTTGTTGCTTTAAGCAAGATCTCTTGTCTTTTCTTTTTTAATAAGTTTTTTTTTTTATTATTTGACTTAAATAGAATAATTTAAACAGCAAAATTACGCAATTGAGAATATATGTCACCATGCTATTCTAAGAGAAAACAAGCATTTTTCGCCGTGGAGCTTAGCTTGAAGGATATTTCGTGATGAGCCCGCGCCAGGGACCCAGAAATCATACTCAGTAGGGATGTGCAACGCAATTCAGAGGAATCACCCATACATAGGCGCCATACGCATCCAGTATGACATAAATAGTTATTTAACGCCTTTGGTTAGAAAAATTTCCTAACAAAAGGCGATATTTAGCAGCTCCTTACTACGTTTCGGTATACCTATGCGCTAGAGAAAACGAGACTTGAACGCCTTGCCTATCTTTAGGGGAAAATTGTCTACATTTATGAAGATAGCAGTTATGTCATGATATGATATAAAAAAAAACTGTTATGGCCAAGAACGAAAAAAGTAATTTTCGTGTTTATTTCCTTTTTTGTGTGCATGTCATAACGACGCACACATTATACCACGCTACAAAGCTTAATCAATAAGACAATAAACGTGCCTTACGATGAAATCCACACAAACTAAGATTTCTAAGAAGATTACAACATAATATCAATTAGGAGTTGAATACGCTATCGGATCGTTCTAGCATTCACTACTAAATATAAAACAATGCATTTAGAAAACTATTGACATAGACATGCGAGCTAGGATTTCCCCCAAGCTCTTGCACACAAATATTACAGGATTGTACAGAAAAAGAACTTGTAGACCAGTTAAATGGCCGGATACGAAGTTTACTTCCTTTGAGTAGCGATCCATGCAAAGTTTTCAGTATAACAATAGAACTTGACGTAAACAATACGCGATAAAGCAAATATTTAGATAGAAAACTCATTGTCGAGTAAAATAGATAGATACCAGAAACTCTGGCTCAGTTTAGCTTCCTTTGAGAAGTGATGCATGCAAGGGTTTTCGTATAACAATACACTCCAGAAGAAAATATTTGCGCTTAGTCTCACTTTGAATAGAATTGTGTGACTAGCTGTAACGTAAAATCCTCTCCTTATGAAGTATGAATTATTATTTTCCGTTATTAACCTTTTTGTTACCAATCAAATGGAAGACATTGACGGAAAATATAGCTTCTTGTTCCGTTTAGTTTTGTTCTAAATTTATCTTTATTAAACAGTGGAGTGTATAAAAGACCTTCTATGTGGAGATGATTTCCAATTTGTTATTCTAACTTAGCAGGTTAAAATCAATCGTTTGGAATTGAAGGAGACAGAAACAGAATGAGTCTTGGAACTACGAAGGTAATTTAATCGCATGTATCAAGTTACAAGTTTTTTGAAATCAAATATATTTGCAATCACATATCTGGGCATATATTTAAGAATTTCAGAGTAGGTTTTGATCACGTGCATAAAAGGATTTTTGGACAAAATCAACAAATTTGTTTACATTAAATTTGTACAGACATTTCAATTTTAATTGTAAATATACAATTCATTTCGCAGAACAATAAAATTATCATCTCTGCCTCTGTCGCTGCATAGGTAATTTAATGGCATGTATCAAGTTATAAATTTTTTTGAAACCAAACTTAATTGTTTTAAGTTTTACACTGTTTTGAGCTGAATCTTAGAAACTTTCTCAAACATATTTGCAATCACATATTTGGGTATATTTTTTTAGACTAGCTTTTGATCAGCTGCATAAAAATATTTTTGGGAAAAGGTGTAAGTTTTATTTTAATGGTACAGAAATTTCAATTTTAATTATCAATACACGATTTATTTTGCAGAACAATAAAATGATCTTTTCTGTCTCGTCGCTGTTTTTAATAATTTTTCTGAATTCTGCCGGGAACGCCGAGACTAGACCAACAGATGCTTTACAACCAAATAATTTGAAAGATAACGATACATTCCTTTGGCTGGGTGAACTGGAAAATCCAAACCTTGACCGAGAAGAAAGTGGACTTGGAGACGAAAAATTCCTCAATGTACAACTCTACGCCACTGATGATAACTCTGTCACCGAGGGACTGGGGCAGCTGGAAAAGTCATCAAAGTCTGACTTACAAGAAACTGGAATTCAAGCTGAAGCTTCACCCGTTGAAGAGGGCGATGAAAAAGTGACCCAAGTCTCGCGGACTGCTCGGAATGCGGGCAATGCTTGTATTGAACGATATGTATACCGCATTATTTATAACAGAGTTTTTAGAATTCCTGTCTGTAAACAAGGTTGTAAAAGTAAGTTCAGGACTATCAATTTTTCAAACGGCAGGACTCTTGCAATTGTTGTCGACTGTTACATCTGATTTATGACTTTATTAATAAGTTATTTATTGACATCCGTGAAATGAACCAGGACTGGAATGTAAAAAGAAAACTCAGTGGACATGAATAATTAAATACTAGATTTTACCAATACTTGCAAATTTGCTGTGAATTTGATGTTGTGGTTGTATTTTATTTTCTCTCTGAAAATCAGATATGGAATATACTGCAAACAAAAATTTCAGACACTGTTACTTGTAGGAAAACCGTGACACTAGATTGATCTCGTTAGGTAATGTAATCGATAGTATATAAGTGTATTTCGTAAAGATACATTATAGATGATTAAAATTTTGTTACGAAAGTTATTGCTGAGTTACATAATTAGTCTGTTCCTTCCTGTAATTCCAGCGCTTGTCCAGCTTTTTATTGGAAGAGAGGTATGACGTTCTTTTCACTTTAAGAGACTTCTGTTAATCGTTGAATGGCCACTCTATTAACAACTAGGAGGCAAAGAGCGATCTGGATCACAAATGAACTTAAAAAAAGAAAGTTCAAGGTGAACCAAACATATAAAACGAATCAGGAAAATAGGAAAATAAATAACAAAATAGTTTTGATCAGGGAAAGGGTATCTAATTCTCAATATCTGAGTTTTCCAGACATTCATCTAACGAATTAGAAACATGTTGGCTTGATCCACCATTCGAAAGAGATTCCTGAGTTTTCCAGTCCTTGTAATTTAAGCATGTGTTCCTTTTATAGTTTCAGATCAAAATTCTCAAAACCGGGTCTAAAATGACCTATTATCGTCACAGAGGTGCATTCCTATCTTTTCTCGAGAGTAAAACACACCGCTAGCACCTCATTTGTAAACTTTTTGCTAAGTCAGTATTAAATTTTCGGAGCAAACGTTACTAAATAGCCAAAATTAACGACGACTTAAACATTTATATAAAATAAATACAGAACTTTCAAACATCAAGAAAATGCAAAATTTTGCCTGTTTCAAAAATAAATAAATAATAATAATAATAATAATAATAACGAATAGTTATACGGGATAGCCCTTCAGTGCAAGCGTACCGTTATCAAAGGGGTCACGTCTAAATAACATAATAGCGTTCGACTAAGGAGAACGCAATCCTAATTTCGTGCTGTGACTTGGATGTCTTGTGGCCGCTTTATGCAGAAGATTTTGACATTCCTGTAAGGGCACCAAAATCAAGGAGGACCGCAGGGGCATGTCTCGGTCAGAAAACTGGTGCAAAGTTATGACGTTGACGTGCTAACATGTCGCATGTGCTTCGTACCTGACATGTGGCACGTGCTTCGTGCGCTTCGATTCGCTTTTAGTTCGCTTGGTTCACTTGGTTCCCTTGGTTCGTGTGAATAGTTAAAGTCTCGGTAAGTAAATGCAAATATTGTTTTCAGGCGATATGTTTTTCACACGTTTTGCAGGTCGTTTATATCGAAATCTGACGGAACTGTGCACGACTTCTAGTGCGTATTTTGGTGGATTGCGGATGAAAAACACGAATCTGCATGTCGCCCGCAGGCAAGCTCCTAGAACGCACTTTTAATCTCTGATTACTTCTAGTATAAGGATAAAAACTAAAATAAGATAAGAATGACTTCGTAACTTATTTACTACAGAGAATACTTCCTTGGGGGACATCTGCGAAAACAGGGTTAGGTTCTGACAATACTCCCTTAAATTGAACGATCTGCCTTCGGAGAAATAAATGGTCCGTAATCCAGTTCAGTTCATTATCCTGTATGCCACAGCGAGACAGGTTTTCTAACAAAACGGAATGGTTGATGGTGTCAAACGCTTTAGACAAGTCAATGAAGATAGCTCCTGTACGTAGCTTTACCTTCTTTTCGCATAAGGTACGTCTGTAAAGAAAGTAACTGCTAATTCTGTTGAGCGATTGGGGCGAAAACCGAACTGATGCTCAAAGAGAAAACCGTTGAATTCGAGATGTTTCAGTAATTGTTTGTGCACCATTCTCTCTAAAATCTTTGTCAGTGTAGGGAGAATTTATATTGGTCTATATAGTTGTCAATTTCTGCCATGGAACCAGACTTAATGATGGGAATCACCTTGGCTACTTTCCATTCAGTAGAGACTACTCCAGTTACGAGTTAGATTTTATACTTACGTCACTAAAACTACTTGCACCCACCCTTCCCTTACTCACCCGCTAATAATAATCAGTAATAATAATAATAACAATAATAGTAATAATAATAATATTAATATTAATAATATATTTTTAAAGAGCTTTTTCTACAAGATTCACTCGCGCTCCTAAAACTAATTTAACGTAAAAAATAAATTTAAAACTACTTCTAAAATAGTGCATCATAAATTATAAGCTCGAATGCAAAGGAGAGTCGGTCTTGTGATGGAAGGCCTCGTATAACAAAAGAGGCTAAAGCGACTAGAAGTAACCTATTCATTATAGCTTAATTTAGTTTAATAAACGGTGCTGGCCTACTTTAGGCAACCAAGTGTATATTTTTCTATCGAAAGCCTCAGCAAACAAAGCTTATCGGTCCTTGTATGTTATAGCAATTTTGCATAATTAGTGATTTTAATTTCCTTTTCGCATCGTTTTTTTCTGTATGTTGATACAACGTTGGTATAACGTAACTTACGCTGAAATCGACGGGAGTTATTTTGATGCAGATAAAATAGAATATATTAACAGCTGATGGATCAAGCTATCTACAAGGACTGTGTTTTTTATAAAGGGTGAAAGTTTTTAAAGAAACTGTGCGTCGGTAGGGGTAACAAGGTAATTTGGTTATATCAACTAAGTTAATTGACGAAGGCTCGTTACGGTGGCCAATTTACATTTTCAACTGTTTCGTATACATTTACTGATGTATCTGGGTAATGAGGTTGCCTGTTGTTTACCATGACTAGATGTTGTTCTAATTAAGTTACAATTATTCAGTTCTGTTAAATAAACATTTGACGCAACTTAGCACACGCATTTGTTCTTTTTATATTTTATGTTAATTTATGGCAACTGGTACGTCATCAAGCAGTACAGGACCTGTAACTAACCACTTTCGATAATTTGGCAGTGATCTTACTGTTTACTTCGTTTTTTGATCGTTATGGAAAGGACATAACTCGTCGACAGAAATTTATTCAGTCAGCGCTGAAGGACTGAACTGCCTTTAACGGATTCGATAACATGGTAATAGGCATTTCTTAGTCTTGTCACTCAAATGCGACAATGCGTCGTGCGCTAATTTCTTGTTCTTCTACTAAATGTCTTTTTTTCTAGTATCCTAGACAGGTGTGAATCTTGACATAGTTCCCCACACCGAGTTTATCCAGTTTAACATTATTTATCTTTCTTTCCGATCTACTCTACATATATATGTATTTTGAACTTCTACTTTCGTTATAAAGATAAATTAGTTTTCGAAGTACAGTTGCAGCCCATGAAAGCTTTAGTCTTTGACGTCAGAAGGCCAACAATTTTCCTCTTATGGCGACATCTAATTTTTCTTTTTCAAGCGCATATTGAACAACAATGAACCGAAGAAAACTTCCTTTGTTATGCAGAAGCTCTATGTTTGGAAATTAAAGAGTAGCAAATACAAATGGCCGTGGTATAACCGAAAAACCAACGGTACACTTTGCTCCCGAGTTGAAAACGTTCGTTGTAAGCCGTGCATGGTATGATCTTGCTTTTTATCAAGACTATTTAAAAAAAAAAAAAAGCGTATCTCATATTATTCGTGATTCAATACATGTCACGGTTCCATATCATATTTAAAGCGTGGAGAAGTCTTCGTTCAACATCCGTCATTTCTATTGGCCTATTGAGCAGGTGCTACGGCCTATCTTTGTCCAAAATGACAACTCCTACACATCTTGTGTCAGAACGGTCACAAGGTAGAATCGTCATTGAAAAAATCAAATGTTTTTCAGACAGTTCTAAATTTTTAAGAAGAACTTCAACTGCCTGGGGTCTAATTCGGAAAAAAAGCTGAGCTGAACAAGGGCGAGGAAAACTTCACAGTCGTTACTGTTTTTGCAAAAATCAAGAAATTCATTTCCACGGCCGAAAACTCTTGATTTACAATTAATCTCGAGACGTAAATTACGGCGACACAACCCAAACAAATGCAAAATTTGCAATTTAAGGACGTGCGTTCTCTCGTCAACTGGAGCAAACAATAATTTCCGAAGTCAGATTCAGTGAAAAGCTTCTAACCGTAACTAAACAGCGAAGAAAGTGTTGATCGCGCAGAGCGTCTACATAACAGTTTACTTAAAATGGCATCCGCACGGGTTATTTCTCTGAGCATCGTCAATGCTTTTCTCAGTATATTTGGCAGCGTCATGAACAGTTTAGTGATTGTAGCGATTCATCAAAACGTAGACCTTCAAAAGGGTTTGAATTTGTTGATCGTGTCCTTAACAGCCGCAGATCTTATAAACTGTCTAGTTGCGCAGCCAATGTACGTCTACTATCTTAGTAACGACGGCAGTAACGACAGCTTCCTTGCAGCATTCGAGATAACAGCTTTCATCGGTCTTCATGTGGTTTTCTCTAACCTCGTTCTAATCACTTATCACAGAATGAAGGCTCTGGCGCGACCATTTTCTCATCTTTTGCTCGTCTCACGAAGGAATCTTCTCGTGGTCATAGTGTTGACATGGGTCTTGTCCATAACAATCGGCGTGGTCTTCGTAACAGAACCAGGGAAATTTGTCAGTGCATATGCCCATGCTGTGATGATATTGAGCCTGGTTCTGACTTATGTCAGAATTCTCTGGGTGTCGAGGCGAAAACGTGCAAAAATCACAGAGCAAGTGGGTACGGCTAATTACCACCAACAAGCTGCCACCATGGAACATGAGAATGCCGCGGCCATCACATCAGCCATCTTGGTGGGCACTACCTTGTTATGCTTCTTACCTGATGTTATTCTCGATTTAATAGGTGAAGGAGAAGTTAATAGGCGGTTGTGGACTTACACTCTGCTTTTTGCAAGCTCGGCACTGAATCCTTGTATAGTTATTTGGCGTAATCAGCAGTTCAGAAGAGCATTGATTCACAGACACATTTCGCCTCGGTAACTGAACAGCGAACAAATTTCACATGTTTTACTGAACGACCAAACCTTAACGCTGAATCAGGCAACGAAGCATGCAAGATAAATTACAAATAATCGCTATTTTTCAAGTCGATAAGACGTGTGTATTATATAAATAAATATAATTTTAAAAATTTCATTTAGTTCTTAAGATTTTAGACCTGAAGATGTAAAAGTTTTTGGTTATCTTAGCTTAACTCGTGCATTGTTTACGAAGAGCCGTAAGCCTTTTAGTTTGGCCTATTAGTTATATTTATAGCCATTTTATGTTGTTCATTCTGAGAATAGGTCGAAAAGAACACAAAACGCACTGAGGTTTGTAGCTGTAAATTATGTCAGTCAGCTTAAAACAATATCTTGAGACGGAAAAAGTTCTAATTAAAAATTGTTGATTTTCGTGGCTTCTAAAATAAAACTGACTCACAAGCTTCCAATGTTTTCTTTATAATTAACAAAACCGCAGCTGTCGTCTTATTAAACTGCCAATCAATCATTTAACCTCACAGGAAAATTTATTCTAGTGCTAACTGACTGCTGGCTTGAAATTATTTGAATAGCCAGAACTAATCATTTTTGGCCCCATCTCTCCAGTTTTCTTTCTTTAATTAGAAAACACCGCTTTTGAATTCTCAACTCCTGAACGGCCATTCAACATTTACTTTCGGAAATGCTAATATTTGAAGGAGATATTTCCCCCATCGCTTGTAAAATTCGCAGAAATACATTTACACTGGTGTAGTGGTCATCTGGTTAACGGGTAAATTTCGATAATTGCAGTCTCGTAACGTGTACATGCCTTTCAAGAAAAAATCGATCAAAAATGCATTCAATCCTTCAGAAAGTTACTTTATTTTTTCCGTGTTATCTTTTTGAAACACAGCTTTATGCAGCGAAATAATTTGCATATTAGCCATACGGTTCGCCTGAGAAATAAGTCTATTGTGTTAAAGATGGATGCTGATAACGTCTTTCAAACAACTGCTTGGCTGCATCTGTTATTTCACGCTGCATCCAGCTTTCAGAAAGCCATATTTGCCAAGCGGAGTTTAATACTGACGCGAGTCCTGGTATATTGCACTCTTCACTTGAAGCCATCCAAATTTCTTACAGAGTGTTGTCTCAGTTCTCAATTTAAGGAAAATGCCACTTTTGTTAGTAAAAAATTCGCCTGAATTATGGAGGTGGGGTAGATAACGTAAAATTCTTCCACAACGGAAATTTAAACGAGGCAACTGTTGCCGATCAACTCTAGGAGGGGGGAGGGGAGGACGTTTTTCTTGCTATATAAACAAAGCATTCTTCAAACCACGCAAAACCAGGTAGGAAATGAAAGCGACCGAAAAAATATTATGATCGGCCACAGTGTTTAATAGGGTGGCGCGCGCGGTGGCCTCATGGTTAGTGAGCTCGACTCATCAAGCGATCCGGTGTCGAGCCCTCAGCCGGGGCATTGTGTTGTGTTCTTGGGTAAGACACTTAACTCTCACAGTGCCTCTCTCCACCCAGGTGTATAAATGGGTACCGGCAAATTTAATGCTGGGGGTAACCCTGCGATGGACTAGCATCCCATACAGGGGAGAGTAGCAATATTCCTAGTCGCTTAATGCTACAGAAACCGGGATAAGCTCCGGCCTGATGGGCTACTTAGGCTCGTATGCAGACTTTACCTCACAGTGTTTAATAGGTGCCATTATTTCAGGTGTCACTTTAGACTCTAGGCCAATGAAAGTTTCAGATATGACTTTCAATCAGATGTTGTTTAGTTGCTACTATGAGTAAAAGAAACATGTTTCTCGGTAGAATTCCTTTCACAGATTCAAGGTATTACATTGAATTCTTGACCCGACTAGGAAATGTAAGGAAATATTAAATCAGCAAAACTTGACCGCAAAAGCCTACTGCGTGCAATATGTTTTCTGGACGCCTTCCATGCTAGCTAACGCTTGTTGTCATTCCAACAACAAATTCAAGACAAATTATCCGCTTTAGTTTAGAGCAAGGAAAAACTGTGTCAATTTCCAATCGATCTCATGATTAAGAGTATCGGAAATGACGTACTTGTGTGAATTATGTAAGTAAGCTAGTGTGAAATTTTCATCCATTATTTCTGAAAAAAAGTACATCCCATCTTCATGTCAAATGATATAAATTGAAGGCCAATACTTGCATGCTTTCTACTAATGTTTTTTTCTTTCTTCTAGTGGTAATGATAACTATTCTATGTCAAAAAACAATCAGTCATATAATCAGTCGGACTCAGGAAATAATTTACGACAGGATGAAGCTGATGTGCATGTGGTATCTAATTTTAAGATGTGCTTAAGAAGACACACGAAAGTAAGCAATTACTGAACCTATTCAAAGGAAACCATAGACTGACGAACTCATCGCGGGTCATTGCGAATCATTGCTTCACTCATTGCGTGAAGGATCACCTGAATGGCTGGTAAACTCAAGCTATAAGTTAGCTGGGTCCTTTTTCATATTTGTTGAAGGCTTTATCCCAGATAACATTTTTCATCACATTGAGCAAAACCATTCTTGACTGTAGCCCTTTTTCTCTTGTCATCATATCGGGCTGAGGGCGGATACGGGATTTTAGAGACGGGGCTTCGAGATACAGACCGGTGAAGGCGATCCCCTGTTAGGGAGGGGGCATCCCCCCCCGAAAAATTTAAAATTGAAGTCCTCGGAAATGGTTCTCCGGTATTTTGAGGCCTAGTCGACGTGTTATAATGTCCCATTTTCTTATTTTAGATCCTCCCCAGCTATCTCTATGCCCCGAGGCGAACTCAGGTAACTGATGTAGACTATTTCATGAATTAAATGTAGGTTTATATTTCTTCTCCAATTACAAGCATTTTGAGATATCTTGAGTCCATTTTACAGTTTCCTGCTAATTATAATTACCACGTTCCATGTAGAAGCAACGAGGGATTTGGGATCAAACCTTACTGTTTTCACATGCATTCTCTTGCTAAACAGTTTGCGATTTGAATTTGTGACATAAAGCTCGATTTAGAAAGCGCTTCAAGTTGTCGCGTTGACAGCCAAACGCAGGGCTTAAACTTTGTGTTATATACGGCTGTTTCGACAAAGGTTATCCCGCAAACGCCACAGCGCCGATGGATAGTTTATCCATGTTACTTGAAACCGGGGATAAGCTCCGGCAGCTAAGGTCCAATAGGATCTAAGGCTTCATTTTTTTTTACGCTGAAACACCTTGCAGCGTCAATCAAGACACCTCAGACTAGCATTACTCATAATACCTTTCGACATTGTCGCGTACGCTTATATGTTTTGTGGGACAAACTTTGTTAAAACAGCTGTATTGAGAGACGCCTACTGCTGGCAAATACACCTGAACTGCGCTTGCATATTTTTGTCTCCAGTGTCTTCTGATAGCCCTTTTTACAGTTCTCGGCACCATTAACAATTACACCCGCAGCCTGCAAGGGCTACGGGCCAATAGCCCATGAGGCGAAGCCGAATGGGCTATTGACCCGTGGCCCTTGAGGGCGAAGGGTCTAATTGTTTTAGTATCACCCAGCTAGTCGGACAGAAAAAGCAATGATAAAATTAGCAAATTCAAGTTGAAGAAAGGTTTTTTGGGGGAATAAAACGAAGGAATTTCGCTACTCGATGACTATTGCTAATAGTCCCCTAGTAGCGTAGCCAATCAAAATGCAGGATTTGCATTAGTCCACTAGTT
>Ga0126337_10000896_pt1 | contig 16762 bp, 7 predicted proteins | sample DipCmetagenome_FD_92527 | JGI IMG/M metagenome (GOLD analysis project Ga0126337, IMG submission 92527) | Coral microbial communities from La Bocana,Puerto Morelos, Mexico - Diploria C A metagenome | ecosystem: Host-associated > Invertebrates > Cnidaria > Coral | place: La Bocana,Puerto Morelos... | reverse complement strand
GTTTGCTTTTCGGAATTACATTCAAGCCATTATTTCATTATTATTTCATCACAACTTTGACTTATTTTTTTCCAGGTCAGACGCGTAGCAAGCGGTCCACAGGGTGTTACAATATATGCTCGTCTGGCGACTACCGTAGAATGCGGGACTGTAGGAGAAGAGGTGCCCGATACAACTGTTTTTGGAAGTGCCAATCCTACAGACGATATTGTTACTACCGCTATAAATGCTATCCTTGGGGCTGCATATGTTACCGTATATGTTGTAATGTCTGCTACAAATGGTGTAAATCTGCGTACTGTTCATACTACGGGTCAGTAGATATGATCTGACGCTCCCTTCCTCCCACGTGTCTCCCCTTTCGTTGGTGTGACACCAAACTATCAATGATGTTAGTGTTAATCTTCAGCATAGAATAGAGTTGGGGGAGAAGTGGAAGTGAGATTTGTTTAATTAACGCTTTCATAAATGTGATTTTTTGCTTAGTTAAATATAAAGAAAAGAACCCAGCACTTAACACTGTCAAATGTTACTTTAGTTGCTGTTAGAATGCAAAAAGGTGCTTTTATCTCACTAGTCAATAAAGTTGTCGTTTTTTCCAGGTCAATCGAGTTTGTAGATGTTGAATATTTCATCGCCCAGAATGCCGCGACACATCCGGGACTTTAGTAGCCCTTCTCGCGCGAAAATTCAAAAGCTCATTATACAAAGTACACGTAATAACAAAGAAAGTCGGCCAAAATGGTCAACACAGGAAAAAAATACAAACAAATTGAAAATGGACTTTTCGTATTTAAAAAAAAATTCTTTACCAGACGAAGGAATGCAACGTTAAATTTCACGAAAAAAAAAACGATATCGCCCAATCGCGAGGCAGTGAGCCAATTTTCCTTGCCGTTGCTTTCTTTTGTTGCTTAACGCATCTCAAAAGTATATTTTAAAAGTAAGAGAGTTTCTGTTTTAAAAATGGTGTTTACGTTCAACTCCCTTTTGTATTTTCCCACGTACCATAACTGCAAGCATCGTACGAAGGTAGCTGATTTTTCTTTTTTTTGAGATCATGTTCTCTTTGAAAGCTGCCATTTATTGTTCTGTATATATATCACAATTAACTCTTTTTTTTTTTTTGCTAAACTTGGTCTTGCGGTTTTCTCTTTGTTTGCTATGGCCATTTTGACGTTCGCGGATTTTGTTTTGTTATGAATTTACTCTGTTTCTTCGAGCACTCAGAAGGCTCTGTGACATGGGAAACCAAGTAAAATAAAAGTTACATAAACCTTTGATTACGAAACAACAAAATTCGGCACCCTTAGTTCTGTATTGTTCGTTCTACTACAAGCAGGAGTTAACGAGTGGTCAGACAAACATCCTGCCTGCCACGATATTACAGAGGGGACATATATATAAAATAGCTTTGAATGCACGAACAGGCATTATCACTTATTCAGAGTTAAGGTTCATGAAGCGAAGAAACAAAAAGTTTTGGAAAATATTTTACTGTTTTTCTCCTTTCTCGGGCACGTAATAAATACATGTAAAAAAATACAGGTTTGTAAAAAAATACATGTATTGTTTCTGCACGAATAACTCCCCGTTTAAGAAGCTTGACACCAAGTTTTGCTGTATTATCGTTTCCATGGACGTCAATCGGAGTACTTGTACAGTCTAACAATTAACTTATATCGTTTCATCAATTTGATGGTCATTTCGCTGCAGTGTTATGGGTATATGCGCTGAAGGAACTCAATGACGTATTATTTAGGATGTTCATTAGTGAATTCCAGGAGAGTGTCTCAGCTGTGTAGCTCACCCTCACCCTCCCCCACTGCCATCATTTTAAATTAATTGTTTACAAGGCGAACAGTCCATGATGCCGTCGGTTAGGATATAACATGACAAGAATATTATAAGTATAATCTCGTAGAAATATTCCATTCCTTCATACCTCAGCTTGTGTTTTCTCGTCAGCACGATAATAGTTCAAGAGAGTATTTCGCAAAATCGATGTTTCTCATTCTGTATATAGTTACTCACGTGATTTTTACCTAGAATGTGGAGGGTGATCTATGAACGTATTAGAGTTTTCTTATGTTTCGATGTTAAAGGGAGTTTGAAATTTTATGAATTTAAGAATTTTGACCTAAACGCTTACACTTTTCTTTTAGTTGAACACGAAGTCGAGAAGTGTGATTTTCGTGTTTTCGCCTCTTGTAACCTGATGAGTTAACGGGAGAGCTTAAAGAAATTCAACACAGCAAATAAACATTGTTTCAGAAATACAAGTTTTCCAAACGTCTCGTCGATTACACCCACCTGCAACACGTTTGAACGATAGAAGCAGGGTAACCACGACGGTTTTTCGAAAAACTGGCACATTGACTCTGATTTGTGGAAAAAATCGGAGTCATCACTACATAAACGACGAAGTCTTAAAAACTGAGAAAAGGGAATGGAATTTTTAACATGAGATGGATGCGAAGATGAATACGGTTCGGTTTTCAACATGGCTGTACAGTTTGATGCACCATGCTAAGAATAAAACTATTTTGTTGTGTTTACCGGACCTGGTCTCTTACAGCGGCCTGAACACCTCTTATATTTGCTGCTCCTGATATAAAGACAAATATAATTTTACTTAGGTTGCTCATTAATTCCGGCTTACGTTGAAATGAACGCTAATATTGCCGAATTTTATTGCCCCTGAAAGCAATTATTTTGCTAGTTGTATTTGTACAGAATGTCATAGAAGTCTTCGGGTGCTAGTAGAGACGTAGTTCTGAAATTCATAACGAAAATTAAAGCCGAGGATGCCAAAATGTGGTCGTTGATAGCGCGCATTAACGCAGTTTACGGCTAATTGACTGAGCATTTATTCCGTACTGACCAGAAACAACAGTATGCATCAGCAAAAAAGCGAGCATCAGTAAGTTAGATATTTCAAATATCAGTATATAAGATAAACCTAAATTTAAAACTTTTTGATATTAAACGGACTTTGAGATTTTATGAATTTAAGAATTTTGAGCAACTAGTAATGATATTGGTCACTAGATTTTGCCCTTGGAACAAAAAACAAAACAACGCTTTTGATATGAAGATTTCGGCGATGATGAGATTCAGGCCCTCTGTCTTGTTCATCACTCATCCGCAACCAGATGCATTTGATAGTCTGAGGTCAGCACATAAATCACCTAAACACTTACATCTTCCTTGGTTAAAACACGAGGCCGGGTTACACAATCGGGAAGTGTGAGTCTATTCAATTGCTGAGAAATTATCTTAACCTCAAAACATGAAGTTACTACAGTTCCAAGAATTAGGTGGAAGTGTATCACAATCAAATTGCTGAATCAGTGGAAAATCAAGTGTGAAATTTCTCGTTGACTTCCTTCAGCGCAACAGGAACATTATTAAATGCGAAAGCAAAAGCATGAAGCCATCACAAATAGGTAATTATGTTCTTTTCTTTTGCGTGCATGTTCATCAATTTCGTCTCATAACTATAGCATGCATCTTTGAGGCGTTCTCTAGTGTTTGACTATAGACGTTTTGGCACATACATGTATAATCAGTAATTGATTGAAAAAATCCTTAGGCTCAATGGCGGGAGGTGGGGGACAGGACACCCTTGAACCACCATCAAGATGCGCTACTAAATATTCTCCATAATATAACATTGTCTTCCATCAGCACAATAGGTGACCTAGCTCATCGACCCATCACTCAGCTGAGAAATGCACATTTATCACATAGCTGAAGATAAAAGTTAGTCTCTACAATTCCTCCGATTGTTTTCCTTGGAAACGAAAACGCAGGATAAATTAAAATATTAAGGTGATACGAAGCTCTAAAATCGGGGAAAAATGCATTACCAAATACGCGAACAAACAAAGTTCTGTATCAATTTAATTGTGTCCACACAAGCAGAATAACAGGAAGCATTTTTCCAAAACTCATTGTTTCATCACTTACGACAACTTAAATACTGAATAAATAATGATATAATGCCTACTAAATTAAGCCTGTTCGTGCATTCAAAGCTATTTTATATGTGCTCTCCATGGAAGACAGGATCTTAGTCTGATCGCTCATTAACTCCTGCTTGTGGTAGAACGAACAATACAGAAATACAAGTGCCCAATTTTGTTGTGGCGTAATCAAAGGTTTATGCAACATTAACTTTACTTGGTTTCCATGTCATAAAGACTTCTGAGTGCTTGTAGAAGTGGGATAAATATTTACGATGAAATAAAACCCCAGCAAGCCAAATTTTAGAACATGTAGTTGATGGCATAACACAGTTTTAAACGTTTACCGTTAACTGATTGCACATAGAATTTGTGCGGATAAGAAATAACAGGGCGTCACGGCCCATTAGCAATACTGTTGTGTTAATAGTATAAAAGTACATAATAACTCACTAAGCATAAAGATATTAGAGTTTTGTTATATTTTGATTTTAAACGGGGTTTCAAATTTTTTTACATTAAGGAAAGTTCACCTAAACGCTTACACCTTTCTTTTTAGAAAGATTGAGTCAATCCCGCTGCTGTTACAGTAGAAAGTCCATTGAAAATTCTTTGTTGTTCTTCATTAAAAGTGAATTTTAACAGCAGAACATTCCGCCATCAAACAGTCAGGAATTTGCTGTAAATGTAAGTTGATTAAAACGGCGAAAAAGTAAAAGTTGAAAGTGAAATTGTTTCTTGACTTCTTTCTCCTCTTTCAACGCAACAGGAAAGCTTAATCTTTACACCTCAGACGTGAAGCCATCACGAACCCGATAATGATTAGAAAGTTGCACACAACTGATGAACATGGTCAACAAATTCTATTCCTAAAGTATGCACCTTAAAAGAGAAATTCTCCTCTTGTGTTTAACAGTAAACTTTACGAAATATTTCGTCAAAAAAAAATTCTAAAAACCTTCTTCAGTCTTATGCTTGGCCTCGGACACTCCTTCGGGATCTGGATTTTTTGAATATGTTTTATAGCATGCCATTTACTCCCTTCGCCACAATATTTGAACTAAATGTAACCTTAATTCAGGAAGCCACAAAAAAGCTGGGAAGTGCATTTCCACGAAATTGCTGAAACGCTTAAGTTAATCAAAACAATTCCTCAATATTGAGTTCCTTTTCAGCTAAAATTAATTTGGTATCTGCAAACACAGAAACACGAGGCCATCACGCGAGCCATTACGTCAATCAAATTGCTGAAACAGTGGGAATAAAAGTGAGGCACGAAGGTGACCATTATCAGTTTTCATTCAGGATCTACCTCGAGTCAAAAGATATATCTGTGAAGAGTTTTGCTGGAGCATTTTTACAGGAGCATGGTAAGTTGGCATTATCCTGAAGGTACTGTTAGTACTATTTTCTTAATCAGGTGAAAGAAGAGCAACAAAATAATGAAAATGAAAGAGATATTAAAGCAATCCTCCTGAGAATAGTAAAGCAATTCATGTCTATAAAGAGGAGCTCCCTCGCTAACCGCATAAGCTTTCAAACTAGTAAACTGAAATACTCAATGAAAGTTCTCGTCGCAATCTATATAACATTTACACTCAGAAATGGCGAAATAAGCCAATATATGAATACTTTCTCCTGGTTATAGAAAAATAAAGATAGCCATCGTCAAATCGAAAGCCAGCTTTCTGGCACGCGATACACCGTAAGCGACGCTTTGATTGGTTGTCCATAGCAGCTCTAATCTGTCTGGTGTGACATACACACTTGCAGTAGTAACTCACTGAGTCAGTGGCTAACTGGTACACATAGTCCATTGGGACGACTAAGAGGTATCTTTTTTACATAGTTCAATAACATACGATCGCCTCGTCGTTTGCGTGAATGTCGCTGTATTCTATTTGACAGGGAACCGTTTCCAGGTGACGTCGTTGACACGTATTAAACGAGTTGAAATACACGCACTTTTCAGTCTAATGTCCATGCATGAGTGAATAAAGCATTCGTTTTTAGTTTAGACAATTGTCCTTATCCGATGTTAATGCCTCTTTTTTCTCTTGCAGGCATTTCCCGTTCTGAAAACGCTCTCCATACTGACGGTTTTCCTTTTCTTTTACGGACTTGAAGTGGACTGCAAAGTAAGTATTAAGAAATATTTTTTGTTAGATGCTATATTTATTTTCAAAGTACTCATGTTTCCTGGACAAAAATAATTCGATGGGCTTTTGATCTCCTTAGTCTAGTGTGCATTCCAAGTTTGAAATGCCAACTAGTGTTTTATATTTCACAATTTTTTCATCCGTATGGGTTTTTGGTTTTGGTCTTTTTGTTTGTTTCTTTCTTCGGCGGTTGTTTCATCGTCAGCCCGTCACATAATTTTTGGGAGTCTGGGCTGGACTTAGCTTAAAAATGTGCCAAATATATTCATCCCTTTTGTGATTTATTATGCTGAATAAATAACAAAGCCAACGATTTTTTTGTTTTATCTGGCATAAGTCATCGTTTATGACATTCTTATCTTAGGTTGAAAAGTATTCTATCAAAACTGTTGAAAAAGGAACAACCGTCAATCAGGAAGTGGAAGTTGATGTGGACGAACAAACAGAAGTGATTCGTGTACCTAAACACAACGATGTGGATGCACTAGAAATCAAGAACGATTTCAATGCGGTAATTATAAGTGAATTACATCCAACGAATTTTAGCTAGTTTGATTATTCTGCAGTGTTGCGCAAAATAAAGTAAGGATTTCCCATTTAGCGTCTAAACTAGGCCAGATATTCAAAAATTTCCAAAGTGTACTTGTGATATCTTAAGATGCCGATTAAGATGCCGATAGCGCGAAATAGACCGGCATCGATTTTTACAAGGATTCGCAAGGGACAGCAATAGAAAATCTTTTTGTGCTCGTAAGGTTAACTTCAACTGGGTAAGTTTTTCGAAAGCTTTGTTTCTTTAATTATCGTTGATTAAATGTTGATCTTGACTGGCTTATGTAGCTGTAGAGATTTACACTCTCTTTTTAGAAGAGCCGTTTCACTTGGTACGAACATCGAGGCTCTAAGAATAAGCTAAAAACACACCCCAGCTAACAATATCACATGTCATGATTGTTATTTTTTCACTCACTTTTCCATTAACAACTGCGAATGTTACTTCACTATACCTTCCACAAAAGCCGTAATAACAATATTGAACGAATCTACGTTATTAGAAACGAGCCACTCGCCATATTTTTGAGGCATTTTAAATTCTTTCTTTGATTTTTTTTACGGCGACAAGGTGATTTATCCAGTGATATCAGAAAGAACGAAGAATAAAGTTTCGCATCCATAATGGCGGTTGACATGTTAGTTAAATTAACTACCTGTAGGCAGTTTCGAAATGTTACATTTTGTGACGTCTTACCGAGACTCTCGACGGAGCGTAGTACGAATATTTAAACTGAATACCGGAGGTTAAATCAAATCGTTTCAATTTCTCAAGTTTTACTCTGAAAAGATGAGAAAGTTTGATAATCACGATCTTCATGATCGCAAAGTTTAAATTATTTTGTGAAAAAGGAAGAAGAAGTCAACAAGTTCGGAAAAACTTTTCTTTCTCTTCACAGGGTTTAACAGCTCGTCGTGACACAGTAAAGGAAGTTTGTTACGTATCAAAGTTGGACTCATTTTTCTCTTCACCAGGAGAAATGAAGCAAGAAATGGAACAGGTAACTTAATATTAAAAGAAATTCAATATAAAAAATTGCAACCCGATTTCCCATGAAATAGGGAAGGTTGCTTCACCATTATTTCACAAGGAAACTGAGTTTTCCTGAAGACGTCCGACCATTTTCCGAAATTTTAGATATTGTCCTATTAGTAACTACCCGACCATTGCCTCCAAAAACCGTGGCCAAACGGACTAGCAAGTAGACGGAAGTTGAAGATTGGGACCACTTGCGACTTCGTATGACCAAGCCTTCCGGGGAGTTGCGTAATTGCGTTGACTTGCGATTACTGACGCTCACTTTGGTCGAAATCAAATTTGCACGCAAGTCGGCGTAAGTTTTTTCATCGTTTGGCCACCCAACCCAAGTTGTTTAGCAATCTAAATACCAATTAAATGCAGGATCTTGTTGGACGTACGGGAAAGAGCCTGTAGCCTTAAAATGGGTGTTCTGCGAATCGCGTAAAAACTTACGAGTCCTTTTGGCTACTGCCACGCAAGTCTCTATACGTAAGTTCAACTTGCGGCTACTTGCGAGTCCGTTTGGCCAAAGCTTAAAATAAAAAGAAAACCCTTCACGTGAAAAATGGTAAGACATTAAGTCAGTTTTTATAACCTCGCTTTCAAATCAAGGATGTAAATATATGTATAACTCTTAATGAGAGAAATTGTTAGCCTAATTCTTATCCAAAATCTGTTTTTAGTTCTACACGTGACATTTTGCGGTGTTTTTTGTAGTTTCCGGGAAGGCATTTTCCATTATTTCTTTTCTTCCGGGCATTAACTTTTATTACGGCATGTTAGCAGATCTTGCACGCGAAAACTCGACGCTTTATCGGTTTCGATTTTTTTTCTGTGGATCGTTTCCGTTCCATTATCGATTGCCCTAAAACTTCTTTATATCAGTTTTATAATTCCAATGGCTGCTGTATCTTCACATCGATCCAGTCAATGAAGGACTAGTGCAAAGCTGACTGAAAACCTTAGGTATAATCCAGAAAAAAAACCCTTCGAGAAGGAACAAAATCCTTGCAAGAACAGACGTGCGTAAAACTAATTTGTTCGGTTTTACCTTATATAACAGTGGACAACAGAGCTGTAGAGGCCTGAGAGGCCTTCGATAAGAACATGGAACGTTCCGGAACATCCCGGAAGAACAAAAGGAATTATAATAATTATGAGAAAAATATGTAAAATTAAATAAAGAAATAGCCAAAAAGATAATCAAAGAAAAAATGATTATTAAAAAAACAAATAAACTGGTGTTCCCGACCCATTATAAATAACCGTTTAGGTTGATGTTTACAGGCAATAAAGTGCGATAAGTTGTCGTTCAGGGTATGTTAAATAATGGTTTGAGTGGGAGAAAATAAGCCTTTCCTTTTCTTTAAATCGCCTCTTGGACAGGATCTGAAAATCTGCGATGCCCGTAATGGTGTAAAGCTGTTGCAAAACAAGCAAATTCCGATTGGAAAGTCAATAAATCATCAGTACTCGAGTAGTTCGAATTAAGACAGGAAACTATATGCCGTGTAAAACCTTGGTAATTCATGTATTGCCGATTTTCATGTGACGTCATCATTTTCCAAAATCAAATATTACTAATCTGCTGAATTTTAAGATTCGTCAGATAAAAGACCTTCTAAGAACTTGACGTTTTACAACGTTCAAGTCTGACAGGGCTTCTCATTTTGTAATAGAGCACGTTTGAATTTCGAAGTTTATGCGTTGCGTCACATACTTGGCGGCCCGATAAGGCTCTCGAGTGGGTCAAAATAGGTCTTATCTAGTCCTCTAGAAGAACTATTAATTTAAATGTGTCGGAACTCTGGAGTAACAACTTTTTGTTTCGATAGCAAAACTCAGTGACAGCTGTCGGCCGTCATTGAGGACCGTCCAACACGGCGTCTCCATACAAAGTTTCATAAATTCCGGTGAAACACTTTTCCGTATAACGCGCGAATGAATAATCGCAAGATTTAAATCTCGACAAGATTGTTTATATTTCAATAATCTATCATATCCCAGCTCTTTGACAAATTTTAATAAATGGTTACGATTTTTATTTTTGATGACGTGACAGTGGAATCAGCCATACGCTTGTCTTTGACGCAATGAATCGAACAAAGAAATCAGAAACTGTAGACTGTTTACAGTCCCTTTGTTTTCCATGAATGAAAGACATATGCCCTACCCCGGGTAGAATTGGATTAGTGTTGATACTGATAGCTTGTGCATTCCCTCCTGACTTCGCTACTTAAAAGGTTAAAGTTAAAAGCCTTTACTCATTGCAGTCTTTCGCATTTTTTCCTTTTTTCCTTTTTTCAATTTTCTTTTTTTTGACACATTCGGAGCTGAAACCAATTAATTCGTGTTTTTCTTTCTACTTATTTGTCTCTCAAGGTTATTTCTTTATTTCATTTTTGCATATTTTCTCATAATTTTCATAATTTTTCGATGTTCCGGGATGTTCCGAAACGACGGCTGCCGCAGAGGCCATTGTAGTCGTAGAGGCCGCAGACAGCAAAGCATTTGTAGCGAAACACGGAGAAGGTTAGACAATGAAACGGATTCACGGACGAGGATGGTTATAAAAAAAAAGATCTAATTTCCAAATTAAAGACATTCATTTTCTTAGAGCTGCTTATAATCGATAGCTTTTGATATGCTCCTTTTTCTTTAGACTAAAATTGTAAATAATTATTTTCAATTCATCATTTCATCTGCATAATTTGTAAGGCGCATTTAATCACATCCATATGTAAATTTGCTTCATAGAAATATTGATTATTAGTAAGGTAACCCAGATTAGTTATGAATGAAGGAATGAATTAGTCGCTGCTTAATTCGGCACTTGAGAGATGGCGCGGTGGCATCATGGTTATTACTATACGGATTGAGCGGTCAGGGTTCTAGTCCTGCAGGGGACATAGTGTTGTGTTCTTGGGCAAGACATTTAACTCTCACAGTGCCTCTGTCCACCCGGGTAGATAAATGGGTACCGGCGAATTTAAAGCTGGGGGTACTCCTACGATGGACTAGCATCCCATCCAGGGGGGAGTAGAAACACTCCAAGCTAAGTCGCTTCATGCTACGCAAACCGGGATAAGAGCCACTTGGCTCGTGTGCAGACTTCACCTTCAGTTAATTCGGCACTTGTGGCGTTTCCGGTCGAAAGGTGCATCCAATTTTGTGAATTAACAGCTGAGCTTCAAGCAATATAAGATATTCAGATGATGAATGTTTCCCGCTTTACAAAATATTCCAGGTCTCAGAGCAATCCCAGCCTGATGAAAAAAGAACCGAAAGTTCTGAGTGGAAAGTGCTGGGTAAAGTAGACAGCTCTGACTTACCTAAGACGATTTCGCAATTCTGTGGCAATTTTAAAACCTACGAAATCGAAATAGAAGAAAACCCTCTGGAAAACTCAACACTGCCCGAAGAGTCTGGTAAGAAAACACACAACATGATATTATATCATAGCATAACGCAATATAAGTAATATTGTGATGCCATGCTATGCCATGTCATCGAGTCTCAAACTAATTAATAATTTATCAAGATTAAACAAAGAAAATTACAACCAAGGAGATTTGGATATGTTGTAGTTAAAAATTAAATTCAGGTAAAAATTAAATTCCTTTGTCTCTTAAGCCTACTTATTCATTGATTATGAATAATTAGGGTTAGAAGACAAAGGAAATTGAGAATCCAACTAGGTTAAAATAATTTTTACCTGAATTTAATTTTTAACGACAACAGATACCTGGTCTTAATAAGCATTTATTATATGGCTCTCTCTCACAAGGACTGGGAACTACCGAGTTCACGAATTTGAAATTTGGCTGAAATCGATATTGAACGCGGTCTAGATTTTCCCATCTAGACCGGCGTCTAGACCAGTTTCATTTTGTGTTGAAAAAGTAGAAAACTGAAATACAAAATGTTCACCATTTTCTTTTATTTTCTTCTTAATCGCTTATGGAAGTGCCAAAAAGCCTGATGACAAAAATAATAAAGAGGACGAGCAAATTTAGGCAGGTTTAAGTTACGTTCATCTCCGTTCGTAAGTAAAATGTCAGCAAACCAGTTACATTACACGAATTAAAGTTTTCTTCTTTGCCATATAATAAACATCTTATTAACCGAGCACGAGGTCTGCATGGAAGAATCTTGACCTCGGTCGTGTGTACAGACCTCACTGCGTTCGATCTGTACTCACGACCTCGGTCAAGATTCTCCCATACAGACCTCGTGCTCGGTTAATAAGAGCTAAATATTTTCATGGTTTACTCCTAAGTTTTTGTTTCGACTGAGAAGGTATATCAAACACTCGAGACATTGTTTCATCGGCTACCCGGCAAACAACTCGAATTTCGTCAAAATACTCCGTCGCGGTCGTATTTTCAAGTATCTTCTCGGTGTGTGGATATCCCGATGAAACATCTTCTCTCGTGTTTGATATATTACCTCACGCATATATAAGTATCATGTTATGCAGAATCACTACACTAGTTCAGTGCCGTGTAATGTGGTGCACTGCAATTATTGTAAGGTTACACCTTTGCAACTGTCGAGCGTTAACCCCCCTGGGGGACTACTCTATGAAATTGTCGGGGATGCTCGTCGTCTGGCTTAGGGATATAAATCAAGGATTCTGTTCTCACTTAGGGTGTTCATGACGAAAGGCTACAATTTTTAGCTGTCAAAGTATCTTTTAGGGTGCACTGAAAGTGAAAAGAAAAACGTTCTTCCTCACTTTTTAGACCCGATTTTCACTGGTTTCTTGAGTCAGGTCTACTAACGCGGGGTAGTTTCCCGAACCGGCGGCTGGTAATCGAGTCTATTACGTTTTAACTGGTATCTTTTTCGGGTCAAAAAAGCTCGAGCTCACGCTCAAATTAGTCTCCTTCAGAGGTTTAATTCAAATTTTCCGACGAACTTCCCTGACCTTTTCATATGAGAGCCACCTCGGGGCCCTAATCACTGTCGAGTTGGTGCTATTAAATTTTAGGCTAACCAAGGTTTTACTCTGAAATATACTTATTTAACGTATCATGGTAGGTGAATTTTTAGGAAAAATGCGAAAAATCTTTGTTTTGCTGTTCAAATTGAGGAGACTAAGATAAATATTTTGCAAAAAGAATGGTAAGAAAAGCTTTTAAGATAAAGAGAAAAAACTATTTTTGAATCTCATTAACCCCTGACGGTGCGTTGACAAGTTCCTATCACGTCTAATTAAAATTCACCGCCGGTTGTCACGTGTAATGTGTGGTGTGACATTTCATTTCAACGAAAAAGACGTGCACGCGAACTGTTCTTGGCAGTCAGGTTGTCTTTATCACGAGTTAGCTTTTGTTCTTGACAAGTGTAGTGACCTGAAGGGTTGTTTATGCTATACGCTTACTAGAAAGACATCAGTGAAGACACGCTATATTATCAGAAAATGTGCTCTATGTTTTGCAGTAATCTCGTGATCTCTTTATTCGATTGCATAACCGTGTAATATCATATTACTACAAGAAGCCTCGTTTCTGCCCTTCTTAATGTCCGGACGAAAACTCAAGAATAGTTCTTGTCCGTTTGCATCTTCGAAGAAGCCGAAGAAGCGAAAATCTGGAGTCCACGAATTCAGTGTGGAAAAAGCGAGATCTTTTGGCTTTGGTAGACCATATGTTGTACTACAACACGAATGGTTTTTCGAGGACACTAGTCCCGCCAATGAAGCCATAGAACAACCTACAACAAGTGCGAGTTGCACAAAAATATTGCAAGAGAACATCGGCTCGCGAGGTTCGCTTGCTGGCCCGCTTGCTTATTCCACTTCGAGATTTCCTCTTTTTGGCTTCTAGAGGAACACTATTAATAAATGTCTGGAGAACGAAGAGGTCTAAGGTTGAGCAACATAATACCAATTCTGCCGATAAAATTCCGCGTAAAAGAAATCACGGCAGTTTACATACAAATCTTTTTAAAGCTCTGGTACTTTGTCCTTCGAACGATAACACTGTTTTTAGCGCCAGAATTGTAGACGTCTGTTTATTTCAAGTTGTCATAAGTAATTGTTGTTGTAAACTGAACCGTACCGACATCTGTCAATGCGTCATCTAATCGTATTACATGCGGGGATTTTTAACAGCTAAATATGGAAATCTCATAAAACATTTTTCGTCTTTACTCTCGATAAAAGAAAACTGCATATAAGGGTGAACATTTTAAGTTCGTATACGCGCGTCTAGCTGAAAACCGGCAGCCATGCTCAAGGATACTTCCTTCGAAAAAGTGTTTCGTGCTTTGTTTAATATCGCTTTCGTTTCAGAGTTTTTTGTAGAAAAGGAACTTCCGCATTGACAATATCAAACTTTAGGAGTTTGTAAAAAAAAAAAGAAAACCAAACCACACCTGGAAAATCGCAGACACACTTTTTGAGGGTGATCTGTGAGAAAACATTTCCGATGCTAATCGCGCAGCTCCGATAATTCACGCGCGGAAGCAAACGAATTTGAGTATTTCTTTCAATGTCACTGCGACATTGACTTTTAGAAAATTTCAAAGATATGATTGTATTCTATAACTCTTAAGCTTTCAGAAAATGTATTGGTTGATGGGTTTCATTCAAAGCGTCAGTATAAGAGCGCGATTTCCAAACACTGTCAATCCACCTACCATGATACCTTAAGTCGTTCTGCTTACGCCGTTACGCTGCTTAATAAAAACCAACATCGAAGCATAATCTGCGAATTCCTTCTTAGAACGCTTACATATCTTACACGTGGGTTTGAGCGTGGGCGTTCATCGTCGTTCCCTATCGATAAATGACGTCACATTCAAATGTGGCGAGCCGCTGGTCGAGGAAAACCCCGGCTCTGGCACACTAATAAGGCGCGAAGTTGCTTGGCAAGTTACCCATCTAAGCCAGTGTTGTTGCGAAATTTCATAGTTCTATAATTCAAGACCTCAGGAAACTGTATGTCGTTTCTTGACCGTACAAATCAGCACATGTTCTGTTTTGTCGGGATGCGAGACGACGAGCACGGTTATATAACTTGGACAGTTATTCCCCCCCCCACCCCCCAAGCTTCAGAATACTGCCCATAACATGGGAACAGTCAAAAGCCACATTTCTGCTCGATTTGAGTTGGTTACATTTGTTGACTATTAAGCTAAGGTTAAAATACTTGGAATCGATGGAAAAGTCAGCCTTTGGGACTTGAATGAAGATACAAATATAAGACATATGTACTGCTATCAAGGGTTCTGTTCATTCATTTTCTGCCAGGGGTACTGGTAGTTTGCAGACGTGGAGAATCATATGACTACTATCTCCGCATCTGCACTAACTATCTGAGAGTGTCCCACTAGCTCAGGATTTTATCAGTTCACTGTAAACGTATAAACGTTTGCTAAAATTGACGATCGTCCATTCAATTGCAGTGGAAATTCTCGGTGCAAAATCACTTCAGTCTGCAAAAGTTTCAGTTTCATGATTGACTGTCTCTAGAAATTGGAGTCTTTTGTTTTAACTTAGAGCGCGCGTTGTTGTTTTTGAAAGCCAATTTCTCTTTCACTATTTAAAGTGGCCGAGCACAGTTTTCGCGCGCGCTTTTGCTGATGCGATTCAGCACGCGCAGGAGGATTACAAAACTCCCAAGCATGTCGTCAATAGAGCGATCATTTTATTTATTCAAAAGCCGCACTATCTGCGCTATTTTTCTCTATTATTGAACGCAGTGTATTGATGGCTTTTGTCTGTTATTACAAAGATATGTTAGGAAAGGTAACGGCGCAAAAAACACCAGCAATTCTTGGCTTTTCTTTGTTACCGAAAGAACCCAGTTAGATGCAGCTCATGCGCAGTTGCTCGAAAAATTGAGACCGATTGCTTTAGCAGAAACCTGCCGATTTCTAACGATCCAGTCGTTAGAATTTTAAGAAAATTGGAAAAACAGTAGTTCAGAAACCACGGGAATGATTTATCGCAAAAAATCTGAATTTTGGCACAGAGAATTTTTAATAATATAGAACATATAGTGAAAACGATTTACGAAGAATTACGAAAATCGCCAATGTCAAAATTTTATAAAAACAGTGTTGACAAAAGGGATTCAATGTCAATTCGTAGTGGGCAAATGATGAAAAAAAATCTAACGACTGGATTAGTTTTAAATAAACAAAAACCATTTTTAAAGCCTTGTTTTTAACCAGCCCCGTTGCCATGGCAACAGCACACATCTTAGCCAAAGTCTTCTGTGGTTAACCTTTACTCTTGCTAAAAACGGGCGCCAAAGCATAAATGGTTTAAAAGTTATGGTGAAGTAGGTATAGGCTCTTGAAAACTGTGTTCGGACACCTTAATAGAGCCTAAGAGCCAACTTCCAGCAAAGATTCTCTTTTACCCATACAATTATTTCATATTTTAAAACAAATTTCGTTGTAGCTACTGGTGAATTCTCTGGATACATTTTCATGCAATTTTGTATCAGAAATGAAACTGATTAAACACCTAGCTTTTGGGCCTGTCCATTTCTACTACTATGGCTGAATACACTACAAACCACACAATTTGCTCAATTATCAATGAAGTCCAAATGGGGTCACATTCAAACGAATATTTCAGAAACAGCTTTAATGTACTTTTTTTTCAGGCCAGAAACGTAGCAAGCGGTCCATCGGATACAGTTTTTGCTCGTATGGCGACCGCTTCAGACAGGACTACTGTTTGAACACAGGTGGCTACATTGGCCTAATTTATCAATGGGCATACCGAAAATATTGTTGCCACATTTACGTCAGAAGATGCGAATACACAGGCTGGTTTTGGGGTCGTCGGCATGTATGTGGATGCCATCTAGTTTATAACTGTAACTACGTTAGAGGTTACGTTCGCTGTGTTTCTGTGACTTGTTATCATTAAGCTGACTCACCTCATCCACCCAAATCTCCGTTCAATGTTGTGTGACACAAAACAACCAGTGATTAACAAAGTGACCTCCTCCCGGGGGGGGGGGGGGGGGGGGGGCCTCTTTTTTTCACTTTGCTAAAAGCGGGGGGGGGGGGGGGGGGGGGGGGATTTTTTAAAAACC
>Ga0126337_10000895_pt1 | contig 16772 bp, 5 predicted proteins | sample DipCmetagenome_FD_92527 | JGI IMG/M metagenome (GOLD analysis project Ga0126337, IMG submission 92527) | Coral microbial communities from La Bocana,Puerto Morelos, Mexico - Diploria C A metagenome | ecosystem: Host-associated > Invertebrates > Cnidaria > Coral | place: La Bocana,Puerto Morelos... | reverse complement strand
TCCTTCTTATCGACGGCCTCCGTAATTCTGAAATATCGGAATTCTCGCTCAATTCCCTCCAACCATTCTTCCCATGCTTTGCCGACGCTGTTCGCTTCGTCAGGAATGATAAATGGCTGTGTGCGAAGGTTTCTGGTTTCTGTGACGAGTTGAATTGCTTGTGCTGATCCACTTGTTGCTGCTTCTGCCGTCATAATTTTCTCTTGTTTTTATCCTCGTCGCCAATGTAGTACTCTAAAATCATTCGACTCTCCAAACGCTCCAAAGACTCCAAAAGCACATGGTTTATTCCTTCACACGTACACGCACACTTCATGTGAATGACACTAATATATATACGTATCTAGAACTACTTCATGTAATACGCACAGGATATAACAGTAAGGAGAATTACGCCCTTTAATTGATATTTCTGTGATCAAGTGTTATCGAAAAATCCCCGGCCCTCTGCAGATCAGCATAACTTACTGTGTGTGAATCACGGTTTTTATGACTTTTAATAGCAATTGCTCTGATTTGATCTATTTTTAAATCAGAGTTACTAGACTAGGCACTGACTCAACAGGCAATTTACAGTGTGGAATCATGTTTATTTGAAATGAACTAATATTTGTGTGTTGCTTTTCCGCAGGTTGAAATTAGAGGGAAGATTTGAAGAAAACAGAGCGCGGACCTTTTTTTGCTTTTGAACTTTTCAATAAACTATTTGTGTAAGGTCGCACAAGTACGACTTGGCATTTGTTGTAGTTTTTTTTTTTAAACGAAACGCATGATTTGCTATCATGGGCAAAAGTGTTTCCTCTTTATGATACGTGCCAAACAAACCCTCGTTCACAAATGCGTACCGATAATGTTGAATACTAGTGCCTGCAATTTCTCTGGCGTTTTTAAGGTTTTATTGAATGACAAAAAAACACAAAGATGATGGTTCAGGTAATCAAATTACAGGCCATTGTCTAGGTACTAGTTTAGGTAATAAGAAATCAGAGTCATCTCAAAAGCGTCAGAATCCCTTCACTTCTCCAGCACTCACAGTCTGCGAGGGAGACCTTTACTCCTCTTCTTTCCCTGAAAGAGATTCTTGGTTAGAGAGCCAAAATCCCAATTAGGAGCCCTCTCTAATAGGTCACAATCCCCTTCTCTTCTCTAGGGATCACAGTCCTCAAGAATAATCCCTTATTTCTTTTATGGATGCAAGGTCGTAATCCCCTGGAAGAGATCCCTAGTCAGGGGGGTTCAAATCCACTGGTCTTAAGGGAGTTTAGACCAAGAGAAAAGGAAGCAAGAAATTCTTGCAGAAGCTATTGTTCACCAAGAAAAAAACATGCCCATCGTAAAAGTGAGAGAAAAAAAAATCCTGCCCCAGAAAACTGCCCAAACCACCCATCCGTCCCTTATAGGGCCAAAAATTACTCTGAAATATTTCAATATGAGTTCAGCGCATCAAACAAACAAGAAATTAAAACAATATCGCATTAAGCATTTTCCCCGAATCACCTTACGAAACTGCTTAGCCTCGTGATGAGAAATAACATTACAAATGCATTTGAGGGTAGTATCCACTGACAATATTTTCAAGGCGAAATTTACATTACGTCACTAATGACCTAATCGCATATGTATGTGTCTTTTAAGATAATTCTCGATTGTGATTGGTTCTCCGAGTGCCTACTTGTCACCTTATTGGTCTGTCATCAAGTGGGTATATAGATTAGAGGTATCCAGTTACAGCTTAGCAAGCCGCAATAATGGAACACTCCTCGCTGATCTATGAAGTACAATGGAACCTTGTTAATCCGGTCATCAACTCGCCAGAAAGACCTGGCCGTATTAAAGGAATGGCTGGATTAAAGGGGTACCTTAAATAAGAAAATGGTTGACGTAGGTTTTGTTTGGGCCAGAATAAAGTGGCTGTAATAGCTAGGTGGCAGTATAACGGCCGGGTGGCTGTAGCGTGTTCCACTGTACATGTGAAAAAAAAGATTCTTATTGACACACCTGTTTAGTTGAATTAACATATACCAAAAGCTGAGCTAATAGTTATTAACGGAATCTCTTTGGGTGTATTGAATGTAAAATTGGGAATTGTAGACTGATTCAAGTTCTCACCATGAACTCTAGATTGAATTCATTCGAGGCTAGAGCGCACAAGATGCCACTGTTATTATTTCAAGCTGTTTCACTGTATCTTTCTCAGAGTTCGCTTCACAAAGATCCTCTACCTGACGTAATAAAAGTACCGTTTTTGTGAAACTGGACGGAGTATTACGCAAACCGGATCACAGGATACGGTCCACGATTATCCGGGGGTCTCGATGGGGGGCTACAAATGTCAGTTGTCAGTCACTGACCATTTGTAAGTTGTCAGTTAATTGACTGTTAATAATTAACCGTGTAACTGAATCATTTACTTTTGTCCCAAAGCTAGCTAAATTGGCACATATAACGTAAAGTATTTCGTTAATTCAGGATTGTTACTTGAAGGAGTAATTTCCGTCTCTAATAATTAATTGTTGGTTAGAGCGTAAAAGATGTCAATCATCAGCACGTAAAGGGTTTCTTTTTTCATATGATTGTACAATATTAAACATTTTTCATTATAGTAGAGTTCTCATTACTTTTTTGGAAGTTTTTTTGATGAGTAAAATTAAAAATGCAACAAACGGTAGAATTCATAAACAATAGCCTCCATTTGGCGCGGAAATATGCTCGGATATTTTGTGTTTATTCAGTATCCTTGAAATATTTTTCGCAACACGTGCGCGGTTTCAAAAATTGGGGAATATCACTCAGATATTCCTCAGTTTTTGCTGGCCGGGGGAATATTCAGTCAGGAGACGCGTTTTGACCGATCGCGCCAGCGAAAATATTTGATGGATTATGAAATAAACTTTGTAAGAAAAGTAATAAAAATATTCGTGAAGTTACAAAGACCTTAAATATTATTTTGCATTTGTCCTAGACCCAAAACAATCTTTAATAAATTATACAGACGAGAACGGAACAAGTTTTGAGGATTTTTCTGTCAGTTTTGTTCCTAATGGGACATTTTAATCCACGATTTAGAAAACAACAGCTGGATTTGATGTAGCAATATTCCTAATGAAGCTGAGCAAAGCAAGATATATTTAGATTCTTAACCTTTCTCTTCATTATAGCGTCTCGGAATCATTGTTTTCACAGCTGTTATGGTGACACTTTCAGTCAAACAACAATTGATGGAAACGGTTAACAAGCGAGAAAAGTCTTATCAGCCCAAACAGGCTAATCTGACGCACAACAGCACATCGTGAAGTTGGGAGCTGGAAATGACGTCCAATTTTCAAGAGTTCGTAGCATATTTCTTCCTTTTCTCAATTTTTATTCCATTTTCATACAGCTGCCCTTCGGGGTATTCCGGTTCACCGTGCAAGGGTAAGCTATGAAATTCGTATATATATCTGTCACTGTTTTACTTGGTTTAAATACTTGGCACAAACGTATCGCTCCGCTCATAGGGTTTTACACGGAGGCCATTATTTTGAGGATAATAGTGAGGAAAAGAATCGAACATTAGGCCCGAACAATTGTGACAAAAACTGCCTAATTTGGGTCTTAGGTAGGCTCGGAGAAATCCGTTACTACCTAGTGGTCTCAACACGAAAGAGAGCTTCCATATTGGGCATCAACATCAAGATCATCACGAAGACCATCAAGCATATGGGCAATTTTTTTATTGCCAGAAAACGCATTTCCGAATAGTCAAGTCAATCGAGCAATGGAGCCGGCAGAATAAGCGTTAAGGGGAAATGTTACCTCTCTGTGTAATAGCATAATAGGGACACTTATCGACTCTAAGAAAATCCAGCATTAGCATAATCAGAGAGTGAAAAAAAACTGAGCATAGTGCGTCCGCCCATTACAAGTTACGATCCAAAATGATGTCCACGTATAGCTGGTAAAATTGGTATTTTAAAGTTGCCTATATTGGGAATTCGAGGTTGGTTGGTCTTTTTTATATTGAGGTCTCAATCCAGACTATGAAAATTTTTAAGTCTTATGACCATTAGATTCACGTTCAGAGTTCCTTTTTAACCCGTGAATGGCGTGTTGTTGGATATACAAATTACAGTTGGTCGATCTTTTGTTTAAACTTCCCTGCTGTTTTGTAATCTTCATGCCTTCACTGGAAAATTCACAAGTTTGCTCATAGAGGACTTTAATTCACTTTCAAGACCTCGATAGACCTTAATCTTCGGACATTTTCAGAGACGGGTCGGAAAAAAATAATTACTCGATTTCGTGATTTTTTTGGTAACATTTTTTGTGTAAAATCGACGTGTAGATGTTGAACCTCCTCTCCTGAATTGTCCGGGACCAACCCTAGAAACAAGCACTGACAAAGGAAAGCCAACAGCAAAAGTTATATGGAGCATTCAAGTGACTGACAATTCAATTCAGGTGGATCCAAATGCACTGATCAGGGTACAATCAAGTAATCAGTCCGGAGAAGAGTTTCCTATTGGTGATAATGCCGTAAAGGTCACTGCTACTGATGAGGCCGGGAATGTGGGCACTTGTAGCTTTCTCATTCTAGTAAGAGGTAACTACTTCCTTGGAGATTCTTGTTTGTTTACAACATTTGCCTCATAAGAATGAGCGATACACCTTCTGATAAATCTACAAAGATATTAGTTCTGAGTTTAAAATGGCACACTACGATTAACTATCCCAACGAATTTAAGCCTGATGCATTAAGCACTTCTTATGCGACGCGGGTTTAAGAAGAATGTATATATGAGCAAAAAATAGTTCCTCGTAAACCAAAATATCCACTGTCAAACCAGAGTGAGAAATATATCCTCTTTAAAAACAAATTGCTCAAAATCTATACTCTTTTTTAAGGCCAAACCATGCCCTTCAGAGACTCACCCAATTATGTATGGAACACAGCCCCGCGTTCGTTCGTGTCTGAGTTCCTCGGCCGGGTTTGCGTATATACTTCATGTTCTATATCTGACATATCTCTCTTGTGTAACTACAGAAGAGATGCTTATAACGTCTTTTTTTTTCAACTTGAGATTTTGAGCCTCCATCGTGCAGCTTCTGTCCAGGAGATATAGTTAGAGAAGGATTAGAACGGCAAGTGAGAGTGAATTGGGAACATCCCCATTGCTCCGACAACTCTGGTTCTTGGCCCGCGATCGCAATCAACAGACATACCGGTAGCATATTCAATGTTCCAGGTTTATACCATATTCATTATGCAGTCAGCGACTTTGCGAACAACGTGAACAGAAACTGCTCATTTACGATAATTTTGAAAGGTAAAGCCCTGTGTTTACTCAATTAATTCCTCGTCTATCTACTTTCTCTGAGATTGTTGTGTGACTGAAGGATTGATTGCAGCATACCCTATTTACTATGACTATGTAAATTATTTTGACGGGATCCCTGCCACAAACGATTTACTCCGATGGGATAAATGGGCTAATGATCAGGAGTGGGGCCAGCATGGCCGGAATGTTTGCCATGTTCTTGCACGTTCTCCCTAACCAGGCAAAAAAAAAAAAAAAAAGAAAAAATAAAAAAAAAAAAAAAAAAAACAAAATAAAAAAAGGAACACTAACCTATTTTCATGTGTTAAACAGCGGGTATTCTCGAAAGCGTAATATTTGGTTGACTATGCCCGCTCGCGGACCTAACCAAAAAAAATCGTTCCTTTGTTCAGTATTTTTCAGTGTTCCAATAAGTTTCACGGAGTCGTCGCTTCCATGTCTGAATAGAATGTCAACTATTGCAAATGGACCATGATAATCGAAACAATGCGTTTTCTTTGTTTTAACAGTGAAAACTTGCCCAATGCTTACACCCCCCTTGAACGGAGCCCTGGTATGCAATTCTTTCGACTATAATTCTGTGTGTGCAGTTTTCTGCGAGACTGGAACTGACTTTGTCTCCACACCGGCTTGGTTCTACTTTTGTTTTAGTGCAGAGTGGAGCCCCTGGCCTTTTGGCAGTTTGCTTATTGATTCCTGCTCTGGTAAGAACTTGGAGACACCGAATGTACGGAGTGCATTATTAGCTATTTAGCACTAGGCTCTTTAAGGTAAAGCCAAAGTCTGCATGCGAGCCAGGTGGCATATCAGGCCTGCGCTTATTCCAATTTCTGTAGCATTAAGCGACGGAGTATTTCTACTCCACCCTGGATGAGATGCTAGTCCATCGCAGGGCTACCCTAAGCATTAAGTTCGCCGGTACCCATTTATTCACCCGGATGGAGAGAGGCACTGTGAGAGTAAAATGTCTTGCCCAAGAACACAACGCAATTTCCGGGGCCAGAGCTCGATACCCGGACCGCTCGATCCGAAGACGAGCGCACTAATCATAAGACCACTGGGATGCTAGTCGAGGACTGGCAGCTATTTTGTTATCGACGACTAAATGTTATCGACAACTAATTATGTCCGATGAAGCATTTCACACATTGGAGTGTGTAATACTATGTTGTGTGTATGGTCGTCGATGCCTAATTTAGTCCCTGGGGACTAACGTTAACTACTCAAAACACAACACGCATGCTCAAACCAATGATTCCTACACACTGTATAAACGCTAACAAACGTAGACAGCTATTACTCGTCGACAAAGCAGTTTCCTGTTTCGAAAAGGGAATCTGCTTTGATGCCGATAACTGGAAATTTAGCGTTTGGTATTGAAACGCATCTCACTCTCTACGTTTTCTTGTTGTCGGCAAGTTAGTACTTATAGTTGTCGACAACTAAATGTCTAGTCTTTAGAGGCCTTAAGACCTAGTAGCGCGGGTTTTGCTCGGCACGCTTGTAGTAACGTGTGCAGCAAAAAAAAATTACCTTGCATTTGATAGTAGGTATATATATATTTTTTGCAGGCAGTGCTAATTCCTTGCCTAAAATGCAGCCGTCGTATTACTATAGTGGGAACGCTCATGAATCCAGCGTACAAGAAACAATAAAATCCCAGTTTCACGGACTACTAACGTCCGGCTACCTCAGTTCTATCTTGTGCCCGAATCTATGCAACAAGGATGCTATCACGGTCACTCCAGGAATAACAGGTAATTATACCTTGCTTAACCATGTCTTAAAATAGAGAACACCCGACATCCATCATTTTTCCTCACTTTCTTTTGCAAAGAAAATTCAAAATGCACGGACAGTCATTCTGTCTCTCCAGGGGAAATAGGTAATTATGTATTTAGTTATCACTGAAGGCTTTTTAAAGATTAAAACTAGTAACAATATAGTTTCTTTTATCGCCGTCATTCCTCTCCATCTAAAACAAAAAAGTCGAGTTTTATAATAAAATGCGAATCTTTTGCACAGTGTTTCTCTGATGCCAGAAATAAAGACTTGTATGGATAATCCTCAGTCTGAATATATCATACTGAGTGCCTGTTGCATAATGCTGACCTCATTTATGTATCACTAACTATCGATCTGTAAAAACATCCGCTGGCTATCAGTCGCAAAAAAATAATGATACCAAAACATGTGATTTTAATTTTAAGTGGTTTTTTTTCGTAGTCACATGGACTAATTAATGCTTTGCTTTTCCGCAGGTTGAGGCTTGAAGAAAGAATTAAAGAAAGTGATTGAATAAACTTAATTTGATGGTCATATATTTTGTCTATTTTTGTGTGTTATCAAAAACCAGGATTTGGTCTACAAAACAATTGATAGATCTAGATCATAATTACACAGAGACGCTATCGGTTTCGGAAAAATGAAGTGTAAAAGAGTTAATGCATTAGATAAGCGTTATTCTAAAACTGTACGGAGGATGACGACTGTCGGTTACCAACCAAGAACTGCACCGTAACAATCTCGGCCGAAACTTGTGTGCTTTGGGAAATTCCCAGAGCTAAGTCTCCTAACAAATCGCAGCTTACTAGCTTTGAATGTGCAGATAATTATGTCTAGTTTTTAACCAGTCCCTCTTCGCAATACCTGCCCCACTTTGAAGGAACAGTTATCCCACATTGAAAGCCGGATGGGTTAAATTTGAGCATTGAAAATAAAATCATTTGCTTTGATTTGCTTTCCTACGCTTAGCGATTGGCTCAAGAAACTCGCGCCACTTTCTCATCCGTCCAATAATAAGAAGAAAAATAAGTAATGGTAAAAGGACTGAGTGGAGTCCAATTCGGTGTGTAATCATACGAGTGATAACAAAATCGGACGACTGCGCAGCGGGAGTCCGATTAGTTTATCACGAGTATGATTACAGACCGAATTGGACAACACGAAGTCTTATTACCAATTAATCATAAAAATTACAATTTCCGAGAAAAGAAGAATACCAAGGTATGAAAAGGGAAAATTTGCATTAAAAGTTTTTACACTGTTTCTATGTTGATTGAAACCAAGAATGTGATTGGTTGACTTAAACTAAAACTTTGAACTGTCCGATAACAAACTGTCCGATAACAAGCTGTCCGATAACAACTCCACAGCTGAATTAGTGGAAAATAGGATTTTTTTTAAACCAATCACAATCGAGGAAATTGTAATTTTTATGATTAAAACAATTACGGTACGCACACGTTTTCTCGCGCTTCGCGTCAGCAACGTGTTGTTAATTTCGAGTTTATACTGGTTCATCATTTAGGTCGCCATTTACCAGAGTGAAAGTGGCAAAAGTTTAAATGACGCCTTACAGTTTTGTACTGATATTAAAATCGTTTAAAAATCCAAGCTTTCGCCAATCTACGGCATCATCATGGATAACAAAAAATATTCCGCGTAAGGTTTATATACAGATGTAAAGTAAAAACGTGTGAAAAGCGAAAGAATGTGGGGGTAAAATGCATAAAATAAGATATGAATATGAATAAGAACGAATGATATGATCCTGAATGAGCGAGTGACACGCGAATATTTTTTCTTATCCCTCATGTGCCGTAGATCGGCGAAAGCTTGGATTTGTACACGTTTTTAATTTGCGTACAGTAGTGTAAGGTTTCATTTGAACTTTTGCCACTTTCATTCGAAATGCTACTTGTAGGTCAACATCCAACGTTTATTCACCAGAGTGCTTACTTTTGTTTATTTTTGCGATACTTAATGTCGCAGTTTGTAATAGAAGAAGCTGTTGGATTTCCGCCCCGGGGTGACTCCCACAGAATAAAGATGGAAATCTCTAAGAGATACCAATCAGTTTTTTTGGTACCGAAATAGCTACCTGCTACGGAATTATCATCACCAATTGAATGGCATTTTGAGTGATTGATCGTAATACTAACGTTTCTGGAAACAGTCAAGTCGTAATTTATCAAGAAAAACAGCGAAAATGTTAAGCCTTAGCCTCCAAAATAGAGTGACATTGTTATATCATTAAATATAATTCATTCAGTACAACCAAGAGACCATGAGGTACAACATATCCGCGATCAACAGGCAGTTTATTGTGTTAAACAGTTCATTTTGGCTGATACATTGTTGGTTTAAGAACCACCTAAAAATGGAAATGAGTATCTTTCCAATTAGGAAAACCTTTTACATGTGTAAAGCTCGAACTTTAACGCTATTCCGTGATTCCATGTTTGAGGATAGACGCGAAAGAATCTCGCTGTTACCATGTTCTGCAACGTTCGCTGAACAGCGAAATAAGGTTCTGAGTTCCCGATAAAGACCTGTTAAGAGAAAGACATAACACGTGTAAAGAAACAACTAGAGTAAACGTGTCCACAAATCTGTCCTCGAGTACATTCTTCACAGACTGGACCAATGATTAGAGTGCTGGACTTGGGACTGAGTGGTCTGAGTTTCGAGCCCTGGCCGAGGACATTGTGTTGTGCTCTTGGGCAAGATACCTTACTGTAGGAGTACCAGGAGCATAAATGGGCGCTCACCATCCCATCCAGGAGGGAATAGAAATACTCCTATTCTCTTCGTGGTAAAGAAGCCAGAGATGGGCCACTTGGCTCATTCTCAACCTGGATGAAATACCTACGCCTTCCGCACCTAAAACCTGATCAGCCTATTGTAAACTCTGTCAGTTTCATATGACGCAGTTTTTCGACAGAGGGCCTGAAATGGGCCGCACGTTCCCATCGCAAATTTAAGAGAATATATCCCCATATTTTAGCCCCTATTTACTAATAAGGGTATCTTTCCGAGCTCGTCCTTATTAAACTACTAGTAAGGTATACCTTGATTTTCATCAAGGTTTTGACCGGTTTTACTGTAACGACTTCCAGGGGAGTCTTAGTGCCAAATTGACCTGCTAGCAGTTCGTTTTTACCTCGAAGTTCAGCAGCTTAAACCTAAAAGGAAATGGGACGAGAAATGGTCTCTCCTCATTCTCTACTAGGCGCCCTTTTACGTTCGCGATTGCTAAACACCCGTCTAAGTGACCCCAAGAGAAAAAGCTGATGCCAGCTAGTTTTGTCTAAATGTCTTATTGCTCGGGACACTGAACATTACCTTAACGCTACCACTCTCCTTGTACATTGTCCAGGCTTCACCGTCATCTGAAGAGCCAAGTTTGTATGTCTTCACGTAAAGTGTGAAGCGCTTTCCCTGGGTGGCGATCGATGTAACCAGTGTGGGAGTTCCAAGGTCTACCTGAACAGAGTATTTTGTGAAAGAAATAACTCAGTAAGAAGTCTAAAAACATGCAAGAGAGCGGCGGATGCGAAGCTGACAGAAAATTGTGAAGGGCAGGAATAACTACAGCATTCCCGATGAAGAAACTTCAAACAGAAACGGAACCGTAAAAGAAAAGATACGAATGGATCGAAAAGAAAAGAGCAGAACTGACTTGCTCCATGTGCGAGGTACCTAAAGGTTAGGAATATCTTGTAACTGTTCGATTTCAAGTCAGTTTAATCTTGTGAAGCAGCTGTTCCTTCTCATTGATTCACATGTACACTAAACTAAGACAGGGTTTATAATTTGGGATGAAAATGTTACTTAATGCGCATCGAAAATAAACGGTGAACGTTAGCATTAGAGCTTCATGAGAGAATATGGGTGTGGGCGCTTTCAAGACTTCAGCCCGGCAGTTTCTCTGTCAACAGTAAACTTTGCACGCCTCGGATATCAGTTACAAAATGCCTCCAAATTTATTGTTAACATGCCTTGGAGAGTTGGCCTTTGTAGCAGTCGCTATAGGTATATATGGGTGAGATTTGGTGGGGCGCGCGAGGTCGTGGGAGAAGTACTGGCGAGTCTTCAATACTCGCCTGCCCTTGGCTGTATCCTGGAGTGTTCTAAATCTCTGTAATTATTTGATAGGAATTCATGTGCCCAAGCATACCTGGATCCAGGAATTCAAGTCCCAAGGCTGCCCGTACCATGCGTTGCTGTCACCACTGTTTAACCGCGCCTTCCATGGGGGATAGCTAGAATAATGGGAACTCGCACTGAATGAGCTGTTAGCAATTCTTCCATCCGATATTCCGACTGGCTCTCCCAGCTCATATGATTGGCAGTGAACTAGGTAACATTCAACAGAAATTTGGTCTCATCAGTGTGGTGTGTTTAATTTAAAAATTATACAGAACTAAGTTCCAACAACTTGCGTCTTTATCTGTACATCATTTGTTAAGACCTTGTGATGAAAAGGACGTATGAAGAATCTTTGTCAACGAGAGCGAAAATTTCGAAAATTTTACCAGTGATTAAGATTTGGTTAGACAACCAACAATCACACGACTTTCTTTTGTTTTGGTTAAAAGATTTTTACTCCTTTTGACTGAAATTACCCTTAAGCTTGGTAAGAACCCGTTATGAAAAATGCTGCTGCAAAATCTTTTTACAAAATCGCGCACTGATTTGTTTTCACAATTAAGCAAGTTCATTTTTAAACTGACAACTGCTGGCACTCACTCTCTTCCAAAATAAAAGCTTTTGAAACAAACCTTGAACGGAGCTGCAAAATGCCGTCTGGCTCTATGACTATATCTTAAACATGTAATACAATGAGGTCTACGCACAGTTAAAAGTCTTAGAATGATTCTTACCATATTCCAGGTCGTAAATTATCTCAATGTTGCTGTCAGTACACAGAGAATTTTCATTGCAAAAGGAGGGTTGACTGAAAGGTTCACCTAGTAAAGCTTTGAAGTTCTTCTTGATTTCTACTTGTGAAGAGAGGATAGATGCATCGCCCTTGTAAAAATACTTCAGCAATCCCAAAGACTTTATCTTGGATGGAACACTTTGTACTAAAATATGGTATCATAATACACAAAATCAGAATTCGATCGGTTTTTGTGTCAAGAAATGTGCTGCATTTTTATAGTTACAGTTTATTACATTATACATTTTTCCTCGGAAAATAATTTCACACAAAATAAATAGAAGATGTCTAAGCATGAACTTTACTACAAATCTCTTGTCGTGAAATTTCACATAAAAAGCCCTAGGCTGAATTCAGTCAAAGCTTCTGTAGTGAGCGTGTTTTGATTGGATTTATTAAGATTTTTAGTACGGGGTGGATACGCCTATTGTAGCACAGCGTTTTTTGTGTCTATTTTAAGGGGAGAAGGCGACCTCAGCCCACGGCATGTGGAAAGCAAAAAGGTAATAGGCTTCACGGCCCACACAGACGAAAACTACTTGATGCTTATTGCCACTCCTAGTGACGGTGGTTCAGCACTTATATACGAGTTGTGCTTAAAACGTAAATCTGTATAATTTACCTTTACATTCCAGAGAGCTGTTAACAGACAAATCTGCGGGAGCAAGGGAAATAAAACTCTGAACTCCATTTTCACAGACATAGAACAAGGCTGGAGTCTGGCTGAAATCAAAGTCTTCTTTACACGCTAGAGCACAAACTTCCCCACTGCTTGTTTTCAAACAGGTTAAGATACCATCCCTTGGGGCCTCGAGCATCGGACACGATGTTCCTGAAATAATAACATGGAAAAAAATTTGCCAAATTTAAAGGTTAGTGAAAAGTAAATTTTTATTTTCGACTTGATGTGAAACAGTTCTAATGAGATTAAGAGGATCAGAAAATTAGTTGGAGTTGAAGAAAATTCAAAGTCCTTGGGTAATTATAATTAGAAATAGATGAAATTTGGGTAGGAGATTTGACAATACCTGAAAATGTTTTATATATGTTGTATAGAAGGTTAGGTGCTGAAAACGCTTGATGTATGTGATTAGCTTAACTGAGAAGTTTGTCTATGCCGTTTGGAAAAAGTAAACGAGGCATTTCAATAGTGCTTTGACTGCGGACGGTTTTTCAATATTTTGTCTTAAGGGATTATACTGTTAAGGAAGGCCGAAAGACCAACTTCAATTTATTTCCACTATTCTGTGAAAATGATAAAAAAAACATACATTGAATCAAATAAACGTTCCTTTGCTTCTAAACTTAGAACTAATATTGTCGTACCAGATATAACCTGGACGTGTTTATAAATTATTCAAAAGCGTTAGGTAGCGATGAGCTACAATTATAAAAGAGAAAAAAAAGAAAACGAAGGACGAAATGGGACAGCCGGACAATTTGAGTTCAAATTACAAGAAGTGTTAGAATTTAGAGCGAAAGCAAAAAACATCGGGTACAACAAACAATATCTGGAATAGTTTAGTGTCATGAAGTTCTTACGGCTTCCAAAAAATGCTATACACAAATAAAATCACTTACCGTGGGTTTCATGGAAAAGAAGAATTACGAAAAAGGCTCTCAGGCAGATTATAAATGTCTTCATTGTAAGGGTAATCGAGTCCTGTTTGAGTGCGTTCCGTGTGAAAGTTACTGTAACAGTAACTTTTTCAGTGCTGCAATTAATTATGGAAACTTTCGTCTGTGGAGGTTTAATAACATTTATCCACCTGTTTATATGAATCGATTAAAAAAATTTAAAGCAGCTTTGCTAATGTTTTATAATTAAACGGACACACATTGAAGTAAGAATATATCATCAGGAAAACAGCAGAAAATTTCATTGAAGCGTGCATTGCCAAAGGATATCGTCAGTTCTCTATATTGAACTATCGGTTAATTTTCTAACCTGATAAATGAAGTACATTTCCTGAAAACTCGATAAAATCCAGTTGTTTACTTTTGTCAGTAATCCGGCATAGATACAGTGCAGTATGGCTAGGAACTGAGAAATTACTTCACTTTGGAAGTACCTAAATAATATTTGTACATAAACATTTTTTTGGGTAGTTTCGTTAGTAGTTTTCACCATGATCTATGATTAAAAAATAATATACATTAGCGTTAAATTTCTTATCACAGCTGTTTGACATAGTAAGCAATATTATTGACACACACAAGTAAACAGTTAACGAACTGCGACACAGCTATTTTGCCAGCTTTCTACTGCAATTAGGGCGTCCAAAAATTGTTTTTACACCTGTTAATACCTGTGATTAATTATATTTCCAGAGTAACTTAATGAGAAAAATCAGATTTTCTCAGCTTTGTCGAGAGGTTACCTTGCAATTGATCCTGATAACGGCTCACATATTTTGAAGCTGAAAGCTAAGAAATGACGTATAAATTTGCGAAGTTAACAGTGTATTCTTTGTTTTTCTCAATCTTTATTTCAGTTTCCCACAGCTGCCCCAAAGGGTATTACGGTTCGCCATGCAAATGTGAGTTATGAGATTAACATTAATTGTACTTTACTTTTTCGCGCCTTAACATTATAATGGGTTCACATAAACATAATCCGTCGATCACTGTGAACCGGCACTTCTTCTATATCCCAGTGTGTAGCTGGTTAATCTTGCTGCTAGAAGAAAATTAAACTTCATCGCTTTAACATAATGAAAATCAGACAAGTCAGAAAAAACCCACAAAATTTAAAACTTCGATGCATCTTGTTTGATTAGATTATCAAGTATCATAGTCAGTTCTTGTAAAATATTCCCCCATATTTCATAGTAAGGTTAAGATATCCACTAATTACATTTTGTATACTAGGTATCTGTTAATTTTGTCTGTTTTTACGTAATAGTATGTCCGCCTAGCACCTATAAGGACTTCTACGGGTACGCGGCCTCGTGCACTCCCTGCCCAGATCATTCTGGCCACTCAGTGATTGGAAGCACTTCAATAAGTAACTGTGAATGCTTTCAAGGATACAGCGGCTATCCACCAAGCGGATTATCCTGTACAAGTGAGTCACGTTTGCGTTAATTACTAAAAGTATATTGCGCGTCCTTCTGATTATTACAGTGTTACTTAATTTTTTTAAAAATCGTATCGGTGAATGGCTAGTCTCGCAGTCTTTGGGTAGTCGCCAGGGCTCTGTGAAAATCGGAGAAATATTAGCGTATAGATATATCGACACATCTTAGAATACACTTAGCAACAATATATGTACAAAGAATCTGTATTTTAGTTAATAAGAAATAGAAATTGAAAACGTTCTCCATGTTTCTATGGAGTAAGCACAGCTTTTGATGAGCGCTTTTTGGTTCTTTAATAAGAATTGTAAACACAGAAGGACTTTACGTATCTAAGTTTTAATTAATGGTCAAGACAACTTCAGCACTAGACATCTAAATTACGGCGTATGGTTTAACGTAAAATATAACCTTTTTTATTTGTTTCTCTCCTTTTTTGAAGAAATAAAAAACAGATTTCGTGTTTCTATCCCCAGTTTTAGTACAAATATATTATCTCGAATGCCCCTCTATAATTGGCTGCGCCACTACCATGCGCAGGAGCCTTGTTCTTAGAAATGTGGGAGCAGAAAACAAATATATATTTGTTACTCTTAAGAAAAGAAAGCTTAAAAGGAAGGGTTTCACGATTCGGCGGATGTCTCTAAATCAAAATACTTGTGTTCGCCTTTTATAAAACCCTATAAAACCCTACTCAGATGTATCGCACGCTATAGTCGTGGCAGAATTACTGATCATGATGACCAAAATTCAGAGACTTTCATACAACGTTATCGATCGTGGAATTTAGTGTTGACCCGCACCATTTTTTTGCTTGCTTACGATTGTGCCAAAAAGCATGCAGAGACGAATAAATAATACATATATGTACCGAACCGTGGAACTCTCCCTTTGAAAGTGGTTTTATTCTTTCTTCGTAGTACGATATTGTGATTCCCTCTCCATTCCTTCTAATGGTGTCATCAAGGGCGGTCAGTGCTCCAGGACTTATTTATCAGTTTGCGTAATGGGATGCAATGAAGGATATGAAGCGGTCGGTAGTACAGAACGACAATGTATTGTCGATCGTTACAATTCTATGTCATGGTCAGGGAGACCCATGATCTGCGCAGGTCAGTGAGCATTCAACAGCAGTTACGTTTTAGCTAATCAGTGAAAACTATTTATATAGAGGACTTTTTAATTAACTATCGTAAAACCTAAGAAATCACGTTGGCCAAACACAAAGAAGATTGAAAACCCATTGAACCAATCAAAACGCTGACGCGGAGAGCGGGAAATGTGAGTGAGCGCGTCACGATTGCGTTTGGGTGTTCTTCTAATTGGATCACAAAATGGCGCGCGTTTCTTGAGCCAATCACGTAGCGTAGCGGTAGGAAAACCAAAGCAAATACGGCGTTACTTTCGACATTCCTTTTAAAGTAAAAAACCTCTTGAGAATACAATTTTTTTATTTATTTTATTTTATTTTTTTTGCCACACAACAGTAAGATTATGAAAACAGACTCTCGTTTGTGGGATATGCTGGTTCGTATTCCCTTTGCCAGATTTGGCCCAATGTTAGAAAAATATTGACAAAATTTGTTTGCAATAACTACTGGATCAGTTATTTCCAGATCATCTGCTTTAAATGATTGGTTGGATTTTTGT
>Ga0126337_10000893_pt1 | contig 16773 bp, 8 predicted proteins | sample DipCmetagenome_FD_92527 | JGI IMG/M metagenome (GOLD analysis project Ga0126337, IMG submission 92527) | Coral microbial communities from La Bocana,Puerto Morelos, Mexico - Diploria C A metagenome | ecosystem: Host-associated > Invertebrates > Cnidaria > Coral | place: La Bocana,Puerto Morelos... | reverse complement strand
TGAAAGTCAAAGCTGGCCAAGAAATCAAAGTTTGTTTTTTGATAATCTACGAGTCCTTCATTCTCAACTCTCTGGAAATTAATTTGAGTGTTCGCATTATTTGATTTTACTTGTTCTTTATCTCTCTCGCATATATCTACAGCAAACTAAGTTTCCAAAGGGTTTGAGAGAACCAGATTTGAGTGTACTTCCAGAATGAACATTTACAAACCTTGGCAGGCTGAACAGCCGAAGGCAAAGCAGGAGCAGCCAAAATACTAGGGGAAGGTAACACAGTAGTTGCATCCACAGGTGTTGGAAGTGCTGTAGTTGCAGTTACCGACACTGGTGGAGTGACATACGGCAAACTCGTCATTGGAGTACTATCTGGAGCAACTGAAATGTGATGATGAAATGTGCTTTGTAGTTTGATATAAATAACAGCAAATTACAATGTAATTGTCTCTTACTGAAATGCCTCATATAGTCAGGTCCTTTGATGGTTTTTCAAGGTGAATGAATGTCAAAGGGTGAATCAATCGAGTTGACTACCTGATTTACAACTTTTCTAGTACAATGGCAAAGATATACATAATTATTCAGCACATGTAATTAATCTATAATATGTCACTGATAATAACCTGGAATGTGCTCCATTTTAACCGATGTCACACCACCCTTCTTGGCTCTTTTTGCTCCTGGTCCACCAGGTATCGCCTTTTTGTTAGGTCCTAGGATTATTTCAAATTCCTACAGAAAATAAAACATTTGAAAGTCATTCAATACTGTTGATATCACAAGACTTGAACAGAGTTATAACTTAAATTGAAAGACACCTAAAGTTTTCTAAAAACATGTACAATTCCTATCATACTCCTATCCTACTTCTTTTTCATTGAAGTGACTTTAGGGAGTGTTAAAAGACAGCTTTTCAGCTGCTGCCAAAACTTGTGATGATTATAAAAATTACTGTTTGATGATTTGAACTGGGCAAAATCAGAGAGTATTTACTACTTCTGAATCAAACACAGAAGGGGTGTAAAAACGATAAAATACATGTACACATCCAACAGTCAATTATTTGTCATCTTTGGCAAGTAATTGGTATTACACAGATGAGACCTGGCATTGTCAAAGAAACAGTGATCTGAATTACAGACCAAGACTATTTTTGCGGAATTCTGAAACAACATAGTGACACATTGTGAACTTGAGTAAATTAGAAAAATATAACTGCCAATCCTGAAATCAACCTTGGTATTCCCGTTGCTCAACTGCTCAGAAACACATGTTAGGTAAATCCCTTTTCCTACATCCAAGGGCAGTTTTTATTTTTAACCTTTTTAATTCTGTCACTTGTCACAAGGCATTTCATCACTCTTACCTCGGCAGGCATGGTAGCGAGTTTCTGGTTAAACACCTTCTCCAGTGTCTGGCACATGAGGACTACATCCTAAGACAGAAAGGCAATTACATATAATGAGGTAAACATTCCATCTTTTTAAATAATGGCAGTCCCTCATCTGTCAAACCTCAGCCTAGCCCTTAGATTTCCAGGTTAACCTTTGTGGTAGTTAAGGAGCCACATATCAGTGAATGTTCAGTTTTCACCACCCATGTCAAATGATAGAATTTTGGAGGAAAATTTCTTTTGTTAACTTTAACTCAGTAATAAATTATAGCTATCACAATCAATGGCACACTGCCTCACAAAAAGAAACAGTAAAAACAGAGAATGGCACCATGCACAAGCAGACACAACTAGATGACTTATCAAGAAGTTTCCCCAAAAATCCCATATGCACTCCAATGACAAATGACACCAAATGCCATATTGCTTTGAGGTCCAATGGATTTATGCTTCAATGATATAGAATACTGTAAGCTATGACCTAAATAAAATTTTGTGAAATTGCTGATCCAGTTTAAAAGGGCAGGGAAGTGATGATTCTGAAGGGAAAGTATTAAAGTGTGAAGTGGAAAAAGAACTTTTGTGCAAAAGAAATAAGTTGGACAGAGTATTTTCTCTGGCCCAACTTGGAGGATATGAAATTGTCCAATGAAGGACATCATCATGTCATTTTGTAACAAGTTGTATCAAGTGTTAAATTGAATCTACCAGCATCAGCAATCATGGATCTAACAGCATGCAGGAATCAAAAAGCAAATGGACATTTCAGTGTGCTCAAAGCTTAACAAGAGTTGCCAAGAACCAACATTCACCACCACAACCAAAACATAGGTATTTGACCTCCACAGAGTTCAGTTCTCGCAAATTTTCAGGAATGTGGCATGACATGTAGTTGTTGACTCGCAAGGAAACTGAGATGTATGCTGAACTATGTATAGAAATATTGGCATTATTTCATTAAGTTACAATAATATACATGAAGAAAATATTATCATTAAATACACTACTGCTAGTTGTATTCACATGGCACCCATAGAAACAGAATGATGCTCTGATAATGGATTTTGTTACTTTAAAACCTCCTCTATCAGCCAGTTCAAAGTCAAAGAAGAAGGTTCGCGGAGGTATGGTTTTGTTTCATTTCGAGAGGTTTGTGTTCGCTCAAGTGAGTATGTCTTCAAAGGTTCGTTTAGTCATTTATATATAGTATAGTGAGTTTGTATCGAATCGACTTCGACTTGTATCAAAACGACTTTGTATCGAAACGACCGGGTTCCTTCCTCTTTTATTCACCACTTTCACTCTGTTACAAGAACCACCAGGAAGTTCTCACACTCCATTTTGACAAGACCACTACCAATCAAACTGTTAGTACTTTTACATACTGTTACATGTAAGTGTTCACTTTCTCAAGTCAAAAAGATAGCTTCAGAGCAAATACTATTGTTTTGTTGACTGGAATATTGGAATATCATGCCAGCAGACATTTAGACAACAATTACTGGCTAACAATCACTTCATGCACACCCAGTTTTAAGTCATACTTCTAAATTATCTTAACTACAGTTGTGCTTCCCAGGGTGCAAATAAAAGCTTTCAAGTGTAGAGGGATTGAAATAGCTTCGGTCACTGAAGAACAAATGCAAATTTAATTCAAATGCTGTCAAAACTCACGTCAAAAATATATTCAAGCTAATTCAATTTCCTCTTGACTTAACAGCTTAAATATCAAACAATTTCTGTATTTCTGTGGTGTGGCAATCACACGAAACGAAAGATACAATTGCAAAACTAAAGTCTCACCTCGCCCGGCTTATTATAGGTGATGCAGTTGTTGAACACTAGGCGAAAATCATCTATACACTCTTGACTGCAGGAATACTCCAGGTTTTCAAGCTTTCTCTTGATCTGACTCATGTCCATGGGACGTTTTATGATCGTGTAGTAATCCTACGAAACCACAAGACCTCCAGTCAACAACGTATTGCAAAGGAATGAACGGAGAATTGAAACTGTGATTTCAGCGCATACTAACCGGCAAATTCAATTTTACAGCGTCCACAGGTTCATGAAACGGCCAGGAATATGGATGCCTCCACATCGCCTTCATGATTGTTTTCGATAAATACTGGAGTTGGTTTGTAGTTCGATAAACTTTTGGCTCTTGGCCGGTTGTCGGTGGTTGAGTCATTCCTCGCTAAAAAATACATTTAGAACAAAACAACAGTTTGTGAAGAATTTATTTCGGTTTCGCATATTATACCAACCATCAAATTATAAATTCAAGCTAAGACGCTGTTCGAGCAAAGCTAAAGAACAACGAAATGGATTAGAGTAATATTTACCACTGTTTGTTGTTCAAAATCGTCGTACTTGTGTGATAAACGCCTCACTCGCTTCCCGAGCCCCTCGGGGCTCGTCTCTGATCGCAATCCATTCAATGAATCGGCAGAGTTATGTTCATTAGTGAGACCAGACTGTAAAGCTGAGCTGGGCCTAGAGGTGATGCAATACAACCTCGTCAATTTCGCCCTCGAATTTACCTAAGTGGTCTTCGAAATGGCACAAAAATGTGCAGAATAACTTTAGACACAGTTTATGCTACTTTGGAAGACGTATAAACCTTCTCTTGAGCGAAAAAAAACTCCGCGTCACTTCAACGCCATCTTACAGTGCCAACGCCATTTTTGGCGGTGACACGCACAACTATTCACGAACGAATATCACAATTCACAAGCCCAAGAACCCAATAATAACCGGACCATACCGTTCGATAAGGTTCGTTAGAGGGTTCTGCAAGCTTTGGATTGTTCGATGGCCTTGCGTTTCCATGCACGGCGAAAGATTCCTCAAAGATTCTTCCCTCCTTTACAAATCCATCCGGCTCGCTGTAGAGCGAAGGCCGCCCTTTTGAATTCTTCATCGACCCCCAGCAAGGAGCTTACAAGCCACGTCATTATTAGTGTCACGTGCTCCTAGTCAGCGCGCCAAAAGTGAATTTCAAGCTTTCGTAATCAAATACGATCAGGCTTGTCTCAGAAATTGAGGAAATTTTCGTTTTTTTGATTGTTTTTTAAACCAGTCCTTATTATCTAAGCAGCTTTTCAAGCTCGATAGTACACATTGTAAACGGAACCAAAAATACCACTCCGCTAAGGGTCTCAAATTCATTCTTATTTACCATTACCGCATAGTTAATCGATAGTCCCCTCGATTAACTATGATTACCGGTAGTCCAATTTCTACGTACCCTGACTTGATGTATGAAAGGACACCGAGGAAAAAAATTGCTTTTCGCAAATTGAGTAACGGCAGACAACCACAGACATGAAAACATGTATTTCCGGGTAGTCGGCTTGTCACGCAGCGTATAGACAGACAAACAGCCATAGTTTTTGAACAAAGAGGAATCTCCGTCTCCTTACCTTCATTATACGGGTATGTGATTCAAAACTGACAGATGTATCAAGCATGATCAAAGGGGTGTAATGTTCTCAATGTTGTTATTGCCGTAAATTCGCGGATCCTTCACGGCGGTTCCTCGTTCATGCGTGACATTTATGATTCTACCATGCATCACTTTGACTCTGACGAAGTCACGCTGATGATTCCCTGCACTGAATAAGGACGAGGTTCATCCAGTAGATTACTTTTTATAGTTCTCTGAATATTTCCATATTTTATCCAAAACTTGAATCGCAAAGATTGCTGTTCCCCTTTATAAACGTGTAAATAATGTTAAATCATCGTGGCTACAAGATTTCTGAATATTTGCCGTCTTTGATCCACCTGTTTTGCCCGAAATAAAATACACGGCTAGTGATCTTCTAAACTCTACAGATAGCCTTTCATCCATTTTCTAACGCTATGTAACAGCTCTAACTATTTTCTCGGATCACCAGAATATAAGTATAGTGTGGCCTTACAGTGAACCACATAGTGAATTAGGCACCTCGATCCCAGGCTCTCTCTCTTCGAAGCCTGTGCTCAGGGTGCTTATGGTTGACACAGAACCATAGAAGTACCCCAAAAAATATTATTGGGAATGACCAACAGAGATTTTTTTAATATAAACTTTTTTACCTGTAGTTCTCTTTACTTCAAGACTTACAACATTCAGTTCTATCTGCTTCTTTTTTTTTTCATTCCAATAATAATTATTTGTTTTTAATTATTGTTATGGTCATCATAATTACCTTTACCTTTTACCTTACTATCATCATAATTTCACTGGACTTTTATTAAGAATTACCTAGTCAATTTTCATTTGGTTAATATTTCTATCTATTTCGAGAAATTCTTTGAGTAGTGTACAAACTGAAAGACTGAGATGGAATTTCATTAGTTTTGGAAAAAGAGAACATAACTGTGTTGCTTATGTCCAATAAATCCTCTCAGCACTTTCAAATGAAACAGTTATTTGTTATCACTCTGCTGACATGAATACCATTGGGACCATGCAACAAGCATGTAACAACTGTACCTTACAAATGTTTTTTGCTAAATCAGGCCTTCAACTTCTCAAGCACCCCTAAGTTTTGATTTAAAGTAATTCTTGCCGCCTAGTTGTTGCATGCCAAAGTTGTACAATGCAAAGCGACCCTTGTAGATGTTTGAAATGACCTGGTTCCACTATCATAACTAAGGAGAGTTAAGTTATAAGAAAATAAGGGTATAAGATTTTGATGATTTTGGTCTAGAGAAGGGTATATGATTTTCTTTCTTGTCGGACATCAGATGTTGGCTTCATCTAGGGATATGAAGCCCTTATAGCTCAGATGACTATTTTGGAGTTATAGGGTAAGCCAAAAAGTACACAGACAATGGTATAAATGTGTCTGAAATAAATAAAATTTCCAAGAAAGTGCACGCACACCTAGGCTCAGTCTCCAATCGTTGATCTTTTGCTGCACTGGTGATGAGGGTGGAGAGGATCACGACTGGAGAATGAGCATAGTGTACAACTGGCAACCACACTTGGGCTAGGCTGCTCAAGAAGACTAGGACCAAATCCTGCACCCAGAAATCAAAAGTACAAAAATTGAAACTACTTCAATACAAAGATGATGGAGACACCAGCTTAGTTTCCATGGTTTATTGTTGAATTCAACTTTAAATTTTGTGTTCCAAGGACTAAGTTTAATTTACACTTGTTTTAAGATGTCATGCTTGAGACTTTGGAATGGTTTTATTTTATATTCCTGTATTATTTTCCTCACTCTAGAGCTCAGACACTAAAATTTATCTAAATCAAGGACTGTTGCAAAAGAACAAAAATGCAAAGATAAAAAATATTTTCACTTACATGACAGCTTACTCACTGTCACCATTTCTTAGGCACACATAACCCGAGACTTTGAAAATGTAAACATACTAAACTTTTGGTGTTTACTTGACTAAAACGTTCTAAAATTGTAAGGGTGTGGCACATCTACAGGTGACACATACACCTTACACATCTTTCCACTATTTACATTTAAGTCCTGAACACAAATCTTTCATCTCCATGTGATTACTAGTCATAATCTGTCAAAATGGGTTGCTGAAGAAAAAAAAAAAACCAAATTAGAGTTTCAATCCTGAATCTCGAGACAGTTTTCTATAACTTGCATATCTTCACCTATAGGGGGAAGGGGGTTCCCCTAGATACACTACTGTGCTACATAATAAATCTATTACTAGTGATAGATTCCAAACAACATTAGTATTAGAAAGTAAGGTTCCATTCTCAGATTAGTTGCTAAGCACAGTCACCGCAAATCTCAAAATTATTTAACATGGAGGAAGTAGAAGTATTGTAGCTACTCCTCTCTCCAGGAAAGGATCATCTGAGGGTACTCCACTGATAAGAGCATTCTACAATTCTAAACAATTTTGATAGGGCTACACTGGTTACTGGATTACTGTGTTTGACTTTCTACATGCTGTTTCAATTGTCATGTTGTGACTTCAATTAAAAAAAAGTACAAAAGTTAGTAACCAGCAAGAAAAGCCAGTCTCTTACAATCATTAGTTCCCCTAAAAATCATACAAAAAACGGCTGATTTGCAAAAAGAAACTCCTGCAAAAATTTAGTGCCATATGGTAATCTAATGGGACCTGACTACAAAAAGTGCTAAGATTTGGGGCGATTAACCCGGTTAAAATGAGTTTGCATCAAAAAAACCCTTCATCTCATGAGGGTTTGGTTACTACATTTTGTTCTCCCATAAAATTAAACAGGGTTATTTTGCACTACTAGCATCTCACTATAGTACATCTCATAAAAAGATGATTCACAATTTTTATCTTTGTTGATCAATTGGGCTTCTGGTTTGTGTTCACTATTTTGCTTCTTTAAATGTGAATAACAGTGGAGGATATTTTTTTTTTACCTGATCTGAGATATCTCTCATAGGAGTTGCAATATTGTGAACAGTTGGGCTTTTTCCATAAGCTGTCACAGAAGACAAAACAGAAACAAAATAATTATAACTGGGTTGGTAAAATATAGAGGATATTGCGTGGCTGCTTGGAGATGCAAAATTTGTCTTCATATCTTGAAATTTCACCAATGATCACAGAGATTAATGAATGAAATACTTTTCAATGCAAGATGCGAAATGTTGTATTGTATCTCCAAGAGGCCATGTAGTGTAGCTGGGATGTAGCTGACGCAGGGATGCAGAACAGAAAGTGTTGGTTTGGTAAGGTGATTGTCTTATGTGCATCCTGATGAAAGGAGATGATGACAATGAACTAACTTAAACTAACTACCTTACTGAATAACAGACACCGCTGTCTTTCTTTCCATCTTACTGTGTCTTTCTACATAAACTGTTTCTTTTTTCCGTTATTTGCCAGGTTTCTTTTTGCCTATCTGTGTATTAATCTGTATCTGGGTCTCAATCATTGTGGTTGCCGTCTGTCTGTCTGCCTGTCTGAATAAGTGAATGTATGAATGTCTGATTGCCTATCTATGTGTGTCTGTCCCTCCTCACCTTCTCTATGATCATGGTTTTTTCCAGTCTTGAGAAACTGCACCACCACGCCAGCAATGAACATGACTGGAATAAGTGACACAACCAACCATGTGAACCAGCAGTGAGGCAACATGGAATCGCTTAAATGGCCTACAAAAATATAATTTATTAAAGAAATTCTGTGCTACAAAAGTGAAATAAAATGCAAGTTCCTCTACAACTTTAACCAGAAATATGCAATAAAAATATGTAAATACATTAATGCTTGAATCTACTCTTCTACTGTATAAACTGTACAATAAACCTGCCATATGATAATTACATTACTGGCATAAGAAGCACAGGTGGTAGAGGGGGGAGGGGGCTCAGCGCCCAGGTTTAGTGCCCAAGTACTTCAGATTACAAATATATTGCCGCAGACTCCGTGGCACTTACTGAAATTACCAAATAATTTCATCAGTCTTTGAGATAACTCGCTCACCGATGCAGGATATTATTTTGGTCAAGTAATGATTTCTACCTTGAATAATCCTTGTTGAAACACTCCACAGTACTCTTGTATTAGTTTGAGGTGGTTTTATTGTTAGCAACAAAGATGGCAACAGAATAAGAACACACTATTCCATGACTCGTCATGACTATTTTATAATTAGTCTAGTCCTTGTTTTTCAATGAAATAAAAATTTGGATTTTGAACAAAACAAAATTGTTCCTCTTCTATTTTTCATCAGATATTTCACTGTATGCCATGTATCAGCTATGAGTTAAAAAAAATATGTATCTGTCTTATATTTTCCAGGAAACATGCATATTATATGTTGCATATCAACAACAACAAATTCAAATATTATTCAGGAAATCTTATTGTTTAAAATATTTTTCACCTCCCACAATTAGTCTAGCTATTCAAGGTGGGGAGGGGGGAGGAAGGAGGAAAACAAAATGTATCAAGGTACAAACATTGGCATAAAAAGTAAATTGTCACAATTGCTACTTCTAATGGAACAAAACTCAACATATAACACCTCAATAAAATTCAAAACCATCTTGACAAACGGTAACTATAAGTTTCTTTTGGGCCTTGCAATAGAAAGAAAATGCAAACATAAACATTTTTGACTGGTCACATTCTGCAAGTTACAGGAAAAGGCTTACAGTGGACTACCAAGGGATAGAACAGCAGGGGCGAGGACCTGTGTGACCACTGTATGAGAGCTGTAAATTGCACTCTGCACTGCCTGAGATTGTCTCAATGGTTAAACAGTAAAATCACCACATGGCATTAGCTGCTCATCTATTGAGATGTGTTTCTCAGGAGTATGCAACTCAAGGAAATGAAATTCAAGTGGCATAAGTTGATATATGCACAAATTTGAAAACTTCAAACAGGAGCTTATAATGATTTCATATGATGCCTTCCTCTATCTTCCTTTTATAACTTGTTAGAGATTTTGATAACATACCATGCAAAATGTTGACTGAGTAGTAAAGGGCTTTGCAGTTCTCCACATAGTAATCAATCCCATTGATGCTCCAGAAAGCTCCAAGAAATGATGTTGAGATCACAATTATCACCTTGAATAGCATCAAAAGGAATTAGAACATAATAAATATATGGCAGCCTAATTAATTGAGGGCTTCTGAAATTTTGTGCAGTTGCGGAGCTGCGAATTTCAAGTAAATCCACAAAATCCCACACTCTCAAAAAAAAACGCAATACCATGATATTGAAATTCTCTATAAATCTCACCAAATATGTGTCAGTACAACATATTTAAAACTTATCTTGGGTGTTGGGGCAGTTTTGGCAAAAAATCCAAAAATTCCCACAAAAATTGGCCATTGTTTCTGTGAATTTGCCTCTGAAAATCATGTGAAATTTGACTTTTTCCACGACCTGTCAGAAGTCCTGCTTTTCTGGTCCACAGATAATGGGATGATCTACACTCAACTAATACTTCCAACATTCAAAATAACAGACAAAAAACAAAGTGAAAATCTGGTCTACAGTGACTTGTTAATTAAAATATTTCCAATATAAAAACAGTTATACCTTCTGCATACAAATAATAATTATCCCTCCAGCAAGAGCAAATGCAGAGAGAATGATATAAGGCAACCAGTTGTGTTCCGACAAGTATTCTGAATGTTTGTAAAGGAGAGGAAGAAAAGCCATTCCAATAAACCATCCCATGGTTGCTCCTGATAAAATTTGACAAAATATTAACACAAGCAAATGCATTAAAGAAGAGTTTAAAAGTTCTTTCATGAGAAGATTGAACTGTCAGAACAGTGTGCACCCTTGCCAAGGTGGAAACTGAAGGAATATAAGCATAAGCTAGTACCATTGGATAAGTTCAGGATTTATAATGGTAATAGGACTGAGTGGAGTCCAATTCAATCTGTATTCATATGAGTAACAAACAAAATCTGACGACCGTGAGGTGGGGGTCTGATTTGCTAATCAGGACTATGTTTGCAGACTGAATTGGACAATGCAATGTCTGGTTACTAATTTATCATAACCACTACAATTTCCCACAAAGAAAAAATTCATTTAATAAAGAGCTAATAGTTAACAATTATTCACCGACACCATGGTAAACTTCCACAATCTTAGACTCTTTCAGAGTAACATCATGCATTAAGTCACATGATCACTGGACCACCATAAAGACTGTGTGTCACCTTTATTACCTCCTCTTTACACTCTAAATTAAAAATAGCGCAATGTTACATAATCCCTTGAATTGGTTACTAATAGTGATTGTAATTAATGTCATAATTGGTGGATTTAGTGGAGAGCACATGAAATAATTGGCTCATGTGACTGTCTAACTACTTGTGTCCAATTGCAGTGAACTGTCCATTTAAAACTTTATGGAAGAGCAAAATACAGCAGTTTATGCACCAATCACATTTGAGGAAATTGTAATTGTTATGATTAATAAGCATTCAATTAGTGACTTTAGAGCCTCATGTATGGGAAGTAAGGTGAAGATATCCTGGTAAAAATTTAGTGGTTTGATTAACATGTATTTTCAAGGTTATCAAAGCAAGATAGATGGCCTTTTCCTTCTTCTGCTTATTTGATTGCATTGGTGAGACCTTTATTCTGCAAATCCAAGACTTGAAGGCATGTTTGGTGGTACATTTTCCAATCAACATAATGGATATAATGGTGACTTGCTTGTGCAGAGGATAAGGAAACACTTACCAAGAACGAAAAGTCCAACATAGAAAATGCACAGTGTTAGCAGCCCAGCAATAAGCCCTACACCAGCAGAGATACCAAGAAATATCTGAAACAAAAAAGGAATCGATAATTTTGTGTCAAAATTTCACGCTTGATTTGGAGACAAAAAATGAAAAGAAAGTAACATTGTCAATAGAAAAGAAAATGAAATGTAAACAAGATCACTAGATTATGTAATCAGTGACAAGTGAAGGTCTTAGCTCTACTTTTTGTGAATCAGAACAAAAAACAACTTTCATAAAAAAAAAACTTTTTAACAATGAGACTGAAGATGTCTATGGCAAGTAGAATTTGGGTTCCGTTATTTCTGAATCACAGTACTGATACAGTACCAGAAATGTCAGTTATAGTAAAATCCTAGAGCTTTCCCTTTGCATTACCTGGTGGGACATCTTGTCAATGGCAAGTCAGCCTGGACTGACATGAGTTGCTTTGTTTTGGAAGCCCCACTATGAAACTTGCATCCCAACATGGCTGATTTTGAACCATGTGACCAGGTCATGCAAAGGGCCTATTATATTCCTATTTCCATAACATGAGGTAGCTGCTATATTCACCAAACAGGGCTTTCATTAGATTTTAAGTCATCTGTAACCTTGTTCTCCACACCTATAGCAAAAACCTTGCCATTTCACTCAAGGCATCAAGGGAAAATCAAGCATACTTAGCCGCAACAGGTGTTATGGGTTACAGCCCTTAATGACAGCCCTGCCAATTAGGTTACACCCAGCATAACATCTGTCAGATTACCAACAAGATTTATCAAATTTATACCCATTTAAAGATTCCTGGATGGGGAAGGGCTTAGTTAGAGTAGTGTGTGGTCTTCAACCTTTATTATAAGTATTCATCATTGGTGAAAAATTTTGCCACTATGGTAAGCAGTTTGAAAAAGCAATGAATTTGTTACTTTTAATACTCTGCCATATGTACCTGGTGTCTGTACTCCAGAGTTTTTCCAGACAGCTTATCAGTGAGATATTCATTACACAACACATAAGTGAAGAAAAATGCCACCAGGAAACCAGTGAGGAAGAGGACGAATTTGAATAAACGGTATCCTGAAATAAAATGTGTATGTTAAGCATGCTACAAATTTGACTCACAAGACCTTTAAAGAAATGAAGATCTCACAAACAACTTAATATGATTTTCCTCACAAGCAGCACTTTCAATAATTTTGAAGTACATAACAGCTGATTAGTGTATGATATTTTCAGGCAGCAGAGTGCAGTCGTTTAACTACAGTTGAACCCAGGAGGGAGGGGCCAGGGGGGCACACACCCATACAAAAAAGGAAAGAGGTGCTGCTCATACCTTTTAAGTGTTAAAACACCTCAAAAGGTCAACAGTTGGAGCTCTGGCACTACCTTTTAGAGTATTGAGCCAAGAAAAATATGACTTACATGAGATAACATGTTGTTTAAAACTGTTACCTCTTAGTGTTGATAAATTTCAGGCCACACCCACAAAATGGAATCCTGGTACTTCTTAGTGGTTCTTTTTAGAGAGAGGTTAAATTAGAGTAAATGTATGGATGAGTGATGACCATTGTAGAAAGGTGGCTGTAAAAAAAACTGTAAAATGACATTTCCATTACAGAGAACTAACCACAAGCAGGCTGACCAAATCTGAATGATACTCATTCTAGGAAAAATGCTATAAAATGTAGTCTGCAGTCTTCAAAATTATGTCACACACATTCGCTCTGACGAAGGGCTAACGCTCGAAACGTCAGCTTTATAACACGTTACAGTGGCAAATTTACATTTTCAACTTAGTTGATATAACCAAATTACCTTGTTACCCCCACCAACGCAGCACCACAGTTTCTTTAGAAACTTTCACCCTTTATTCATATGTCACACACAGGCAGCCAGTTCAGACAGTGATGAAATATTTCAAGTCTCCACATGCCTTATGCACATTAATTTGTTCCTAGGCATAAACCTTATTTTTAGAACATATCATGTTAAGAAATTCAAACATGATTGAATAAATATCTTGGCTATACACAATGCATACATGATTTCAAAATTTCTTTGTTTCGAAAAGGAACTTGTTATTTTGGTATCTATTTTTCAAGTTGAAGTGTCTTTTCTTTTGTTAACCTCAATGAGAAACTTCCAAACACGTTTATTAAAAATCACTGCTTGCAAGCATCCTTGTTAGCATCTTTGCAAGGATCATTGACAAGGATTTCACGCGGGTCTTTGCAAGGACCCTGAGATAGTTCCCAAGGCTTTTGAAGACCAATAGAGAATTTTGTTAGAATTTCAATACGTCCACAACTCTGATCAACCATCAACAAATGGAAATTGTTAGAAGGAAGGGCATGTACTAAAATCTGAAATAACAAAACAAACCACCAAAATGAAATGAGAGAAGTGATTAAAACTAACAAAATGAGCAGAACAAAACAACCAAAACAAAACAATCGAAAACCAAACAAAGAAGTAAAATGAGGGAGTGCAAAGATGCCAACCTCTGGAGATCTAAAATCTGGAGATTTTTTTGCCAGACACCACCCTTCTCCCCATCCCCACCAAACAATCTACCACCCTCTCTTCCACCAGCCCACCCACCCCTAAAATGAATAATCCACTCTATCCTACCCCCACCAAAAGAAAATCAAACTCTCTTTGCCAAAATCAACTAAAGGCCTCCAGCCTTACCTGGAAAAGGGAACATAAATAAAGTACAAAGTGCAAGCCTTTATTTCTGAGTGCAAAATTGACCACTAACATTTAAGCTAGTTGATACAATTCACAGCAACACAGGACAATGTTTGCTAACCTATGAACAAGGGCTCATAAAAGGGTAGGTGTGATCTAGCATTTTCAGTTGGTTTGCGGTTAACAGTTGAAGGCATGTATATAATAAAGAAAGCCTTTGTTTAGACTATATCATCACGCAAAGTCAATAATGCAAAAACGTGCATTACAAACAGTGAAACAAGTTTAAGGTGGCCGAACACAGTTTTCAAGAGCCTATCCCTAATTCACCATTACTTTTAAGCCATTTGCTTTGGCGCCCGTTTTTTGCAAGAGTCAAGGTTAACCACAGAAGACTTTATTCTCGCATTTTGGCTAAGATGTGTTAAAAACAAGGCTTAAAAAATGGTTTTTGTTTATTTAAAAAAAATCCAGCCGTTAGATTTTTTTCTTCATTTGCCCACTACAAATTGACATTAAATCCCATCTTTCAACACTGTTTTAATAAAATTTTCACATAGGCGATTTTCGTAATTTTTCGTAAATCGTTTTTACTGCATGTTCTATATTGTTAAAAATTCCCTACGTCAAAATTCAGATTTTCTGCGATAGGTCATTCACATGGTTTCTGAACTATTGTTTTGCCAAATTTCTTGAAGTTCTAACAACTGGATTGTTAACTGGGTTCTTTCCATAACAAAGAAAAGCTCAGAATTGCTGCGTTCTTTGCATTTACCTTTCATAACATATCTTTGCAATAACAGACTAAAGGCATCAATGCACTGCATTCAATAGGCTTGATTTCCGCCGCTCTCTCGTTTCTGGTCTGCGTCCCTCCCCTCCTTTCCCGAACAGCGGCTGGTCATCGAGCCTTTGCGTTCAATAATAGAGAAAAATAGAAGAGATAATGCAGGTTTTGTATAAATAAAATGATCGCTCTATTGACGACATGTTTGATTTTGCAATCCTAGTGCGCGCGCTGAATCGGATCAGCAAAAGCGCGCGCGAAAACTGTGTTCAGCCACCTTAAAAACCCAAAATTGTTTCAATTTACGGACACAATATCAGCATAAGTGGAGCAGGGTAAAAGGTTCAAAGTAAGTTTCATCCTGGAGATTTGGTGACCCATCTGGGAGACTGGGAGATTAGTTCGTCTAAAGCAACTTTTCTCAAAGGCAAAAGTAACTTGTTTTGAGAAATGCTGAAAATAAAACTTAACCTTAAATTCCTTGAGAGATTCAAATTCCGGTGATAACAAAAATTCGATTTTTTTTAAAAAAATTGGCTTCCTTTGCAATGTTTCCTACAGTTTTTAAAACTTATGAAAAGCGCTACATACGTTTTCACTCAAAAGACCTCTTAAGAAGGATAGGCTTTAGGCCTCAAATTTTCAGGATTGCTGCATGTAGGTCTCACTGCCAGAGAATTCTTAGGAAAGGTATATCAAAACAAATGTTTCCCAGTTTAGATTGTGCAACTTTAGATGATTGTGACAGAGCTCCACATTTTCACACAGTTTGTAAAATCTATCTTACTCATTTCGAGACTCATTTCGATGTTTTGGTGGTTTCGTTTCGGTCGCTTCGGTAGGTTTTTTGCCGTTTAGTTTTGGTCGTCTTGTGAACATTTAGTTTTGTTGTTTCGGGTTTTAGCAAATGCCAGAAGGAAGACGCGTCCCCAGCAAATTAGATTCGAATGTTTCTTTTCTTGCTTACCATAAAAGCAAACAGCAGTACCGAGTACAAGGCTGACTCCGGCCAGAACACAACCTTGCACGTCATACGAGTTGTGCAGCTTGCAATTATCGGCATCTGGTTCCAGAGTTGGAATTATAGCCATCGTTTCGTGCTGGTTTGCAAAATATCAGCTACACAGCTCAGTTTCCCATAATGCATTTCACTGAAAGCGGAAGTGAGAGACAGCAAAATTTTCGCCCCCACTCGCGTTTCACCTCTCCACACAAATGCATTTTCGTCCACAATAAAACGCCCGAAAACGCTGATGGAGAAACTTAAATAACAGCTTTATTTATCCCTTACTTTTTTATAAATTAATTACATAAAGTATAATAATAATGCAGACGTTTGTCAACAAGAGACTCTGCCAGATACTTGGTATCTTCTGGCCAAATGTCATTACAAACGAAGACCTGAGGGGAAGAACTGGACAGGAAGATGTGGCAATCACGATAAGACAAAGAAAGTGGAAAGGGATTGGCCATACCTTGAGGAAAGAGAAGGAGAACACCACTAGAATAGCCATGAAATGGAATCCTCAAGGGAAAAGGAAGGAAGGAAGACCAAAGCAGTCCTGGCGGCGAACAGTAATCAAGAGCTGGAGAGCATTGGAGTCCGATGGAAGGCTATGGTAGAGGCCCTATGCCTCAGGAGGGGCAAAGAGGACTAAACAAACAATAATAATAACAATAATAATAATAATAATAATAATAAT
>Ga0126337_10000890_pt1 | contig 16789 bp, 5 predicted proteins | sample DipCmetagenome_FD_92527 | JGI IMG/M metagenome (GOLD analysis project Ga0126337, IMG submission 92527) | Coral microbial communities from La Bocana,Puerto Morelos, Mexico - Diploria C A metagenome | ecosystem: Host-associated > Invertebrates > Cnidaria > Coral | place: La Bocana,Puerto Morelos... | reverse complement strand
GTACCCATTTATACACCTGGGTGGTGAGAGGCACTGTGAGAGTGAAGTGTCTCACCCATGAACACAACGCAATGTCCCCGGCTAAATCTCGAACACGGAGCGCTCGATTCTCACTAACCATGAGGCCACAGCGCCTCCAACTTTTCCTGACTATAATTATATATAATTTTAATTAACGAATGGTGGTCGCCTAACTAGTTTACCTTTTAACTTATTTTGGGATACCAGCTACTGTTTGTTTTTTTTAATTCACGTATTATTTTATAAGCTATTTACTATTAACAAATTATTACTTATTAACAAGTTATACCAAAACTTCTATTCCAAAGAGGAAGATAAATCATCATGTTAAAATGTCAAGATATATATGTAGCAACAGTTATTCTTTTTGCACTTGGACTTGAGTTTTCTTGCTTCGTTCATCCAACGCTAACACAAACACGACTACCGGCGTAAGTATCACTTTTCATAACTTTGCATTTGGGTTTGCGTTACGCGAATCACAGGTGCTTTTTGTTCTCTGGATTCCCTGCTTAGGTTTGCAGCGCAACTGCGAACCCTACAGTACGGACGGTGAGCAAAAATGAAAACTAACAGCCTTACTTAAGTTTTTTTCTTTTTTTTAGATGAAACTGATCCACATCGATGATGTTTTCCTTGGAGCTATGGCAAAAGATCTTGGTATTGGATGGATTGACGAAAGCTCTCGTTTCGACATCGCTTACACCACGATGCTCACCGAGTGCGAAGATCTACATTTTTGTGTCCTTGGGGGCGTTCCCGCAAAGGACATGTTTTATTTAAGTCAGAATGTGGAACATCTGAGAGAACTTTGTCTCGATGAAGAACCGAAAAGGGACTTACCTTTAAATCTTATGTATGTATAAGGCACTCAAACTGAAAATCAGCCTTGTACTTTTGAGAAACTTAGGCTTTTACATTGCGCTGCTCAGTACCGCGTGTGATGGTTGTCGCTAGAAAATGAAAAAGTTCGGCTAACCACACATAAGAGCGTAATGGAGTGACCCGACCATTGAATCCCAGGTAGCATGCATCTCCTTTCTAAAGCCTTCATTCTATGTGAAAGGCTCCAGAGATAAGAGAGAAACGAGCATTGATAAGAAATAACTTGTAGCCTTCCTAGATCGCCGAGTTAGTGCTTAAAAAAATCATTATAAGTTGTAAAGAAGAGAAAAAAAGTAATTAGAAGGATATTACAGAAACCCAGATTAGCTGATGTACATGACTGTAAAAGTGTTTATTCAACATCGTTTCCAGCGACTTTTCTCTGGCTTGTGGGCGCCGCCTGGGAACGAGGTTGGTGTTTATTTAACAACTAAACAAGCCTACACTTTTATCACAGTGAAATACACGACTAAGACTTCTTCATTTTCTTTATGAAATATGGCGAAAAGCAATAAAACGCGCTTTTTCTTTGTTTTATACTCTGAGCGCGCAGCCGCTTGGGCCAGAGTCACGCAACCGCCCTCCCAAGGATTCACGGGAAACTTTAACGCTCAAAGGCTTGGTTCGCAAGTTCGAACAACGAAACAGTGTGATCAGTGTGATTATCTTCCGCAGTGTATGTAACTTTCGCACGGGTTGTTTTCGTCAAGATTTGCTCTCCTCTTCTCGGATTCTTCACAGAATGACTCGTAAGTACTTCATGTAACTGCCTCAGAATATTTATGGCGATTGTGCTTGCGATTGTACGGTTTTATTGGAAAAATTGTATTTGCGTATACATGCATGTCGGTGAGTGAGAAATCTTCTTTTTAGACTGTGATCGGGTCATGTTGCTTTTGGCCGCTATTCTTTACCAATCCCTGATCGATTCAGTAAAAACGCTAGGTTAATAGACATGAACCTGCTGTTCTGTTTCTTTTAAGAAGTGGCATTGAACACAAGTGCAGCATCTAGCTAATCTCGATTTAAACGTCTCTGCACCTAAATCCAATGTGGAGAAATTTTTTTTATAGAACGACATAAGTTTGCTAACATCGATAAGCTTAAGTCACAGCAATCCGAACTTACTTTTAATGAAAAACATGACCGATGATTATTATCTTTTTCTTTGATGTTTCAAAAGCGTTGTTTAAATGAATAGTTTAAATAATTAATTGGGGAGGGATCGCAGAGTTTTAAGTACCTATGAATAAAGTAAATAATAATTGCAGCTTATTTGAAACGCTTTTCAAAATACATTAGACTGGCGTTTTCCGTTTTGGATTATCTTTTTTCGTTTTAGAGGTACTGACTTTTTTGTAGCATTGTAAATGGTTTGAACCCAGGAGTATCAGTAGTCCGTAAAGTGTGATAGCCCGGTTGAGGGTAGTTCTAAAAAGAACTGTTGTTGGTGGCTGATGTTTCAACAACCTGAGTGGAAGTCATCTTCTGAGTCAAGTGAAAGTGTTTGTCAGCAGATGATGTCTGGTCCATTAAAAATACTTTGTATCCCACAAACCTACTACTACATTACAACACTTGCTGACCAACCTTAACAACAGGGATGAAAACCAACAGTAGACAGAGAGCAGTTTACATGATTAAATGCTCCGATTGCCAGGTTTCCTACATTGGTGAGACTGGCAGAAACCTAAACATGAGACTGACTGAACACAAACAAGCCACAAGAAATGGTGATTCTAATAATCACATTGCTTTACATCAACTGACTAACCACAATATTGACTAGGACAGTACCCAATGGTTAACCCACAGTATGAACTATTTTCAACGACTGACTTTTGAAAGCTGGTACACTAACTTAGAAACCTTAACATGAGACTGACTGAACACAAATGAGCCACAAGAAATGGTGATTCTAATAATCACATTGCTTTACATCATCAACTGACTAACCACAATACTGACTAGACCAGTGCCCAATGGTTAACCCACAGTATGAACTATTTTCAACGACTGACTCTTGAAAGTTGGTACACTAACTTAGAACAAATGCCTCTTAACAGATGTCAACTACTACCGGTGCCTCACAAACGATTTTTATCCACAATGTAAACAAAACTGACAAATGGACTTTTAACAGACCAACTTAATTTGACTAACAATGTATGGACCTCCAACTGACTACAATAGACAGATCAAAACTGACCTATGACTGATGACAAACTCAACACAAGTCTTTCAGCTAATACCAACATGGCTAAACTGACCAATCAGTTTTAACGCACCAGACTTATAACATCATCACATGTCAAACACTATTCACTTGACTCCAAAGATGACTTCCACTCAAGTTTTCGAGATGTCAGTCACCAATGACAGTTTTTTTCAGAACTATCCTCCCCCGGACGACACACTATATGAACTACTGACATTTTGTATTATGCAGATGAAGAATGTGATGATGTCACAAATTGTTGTACTAAAACAGTAAAATACTTATCAAGGATATCTGGAAATGTTAGAGCAGTGTTCTTCAAAGTTGGCACCAGAAACGTACAAAGCAAACTCAGCCATGTAAAAAAGTATTACAAAAAATGTGACTTTCTTAAGAGGTTGAATCAATAGCTGCCAATTTTATATGAACAGACGACTAACAAGCATTTTGTTCAATAAGCTCTTTTGATTTTATATTAATTTGTATTAAATAAAGTTACTTTCAAAATTAATATGGGCTTTAATTTAGAAAGCTTGGTTTGTTCCAGCCAATTCAAAACAAAATTTTTGGCTTTCCTACAAAAAATATCTTTACAACATCCGGCAACCTGTCTGTCACCATTGTATTTGATGTACATTATAAGGTTAAAATATAAAACTTTTTATATTCATGTCTTGTCAGGTGGAAACCAGCGTGAGTTAGCTCGTGCAAAAAATCTGAAGAAACAACAAGAACAGGCAAAGAAAAAAGGAAGTGAAGGTGGAGCAGCACTGAATGAAAGAAAAGAAAGGTGTGCACAATTTTGTCAAAGAATCCAAAGAAGAAATATCATATCTCCCTGAAGACAATTTTGAGAAAATTTTGAAAACACACTGGCAAATGATTTCTGAAACTGCTGTTTAGGCTCAAAATATTAATATTCTGAGGAGGTTATGGAAGATTTTAAAGTAATTTAGAAGAAAACCTGTAGTTTTAATGGAAACCATCCTTCCTCCAATCCACTCTCCAACTTAGACATCAGTCAGCTAAATTATTTTTCTTTCTGTCACCACGGTGTTTTTTCTCTCGTTGTGTTTAGAGATGCAGCTATGATGAGGGAAAAACAGAAAAAAGCTGAAGAAAGACAAGCTGCTGCAGGAGGTGCAAAAAAATAACCTTTACTTGTATTCATTTTACTTTCTGGATTTTCCAACTGAAGAGAACTTTTGTTAGTTGTACAGTGTTCATTTATAAAAAACTAAGCTGATGCAGGACACTTCATTCCATGTGCTAAATTCTGTTGTCTATTGTATAGTAACAGTAACATTTGCTATCTCTTTGTACTGTGAATGTTTTTAGTTAATCTAAGTGGGTGGTGAACACCCTCGTATGCTGAAGGCACAGAAGAAGGGGAAAATGACTAAAATAAACACTGGAATACAATTTTAGATACTCAGAAAATGTAAATATGAGGGGTGCATTGCTTTTATCCAGTTTTTCATATCTAGTAACTTGGCATCCAGAACTTGTAATGCTTTCATCAATGTTGTACGTGTAATATTGTGTTACAAAAACACATGTAATTGTATAAGTCAATATGAAATGTGGATGAAAGGTTGAATTGACAGTGTTCTTACTTGCAAAAGGCCCCAAATAATAATAATTGTAACAGAACTTTAAGAACTATGATTTGTGCAATGACCAATGTACTGTTAAGTAGTTCATTTCAACTAATAGTCAGATGCCAGCCTGCTTGATTTTCCTCTGTGACTTTCATTTAGGATTCAACAATACAAAAAGTGTTTTTCAGTACCTGTGCTCTTTCCCCTTTCTGTTGTTACCTTCCTAAAGGTCAATTCAGAAAAAAAGAGATGTTGAAGTACAATAATAATTATGATGATTCTTATAATGGTATAATTTAATATTCTGTCATGAAATATGTATGTAAAGACAGTAGTTAATATACATCTTTTCATCAGTTGAAGTTTAATAAATGGTACGTATAAAAGAAGTGGTCCTTATTTAGGAAATAGAAAACACTGTGTTTCTTAAATAGAAAACCATGCAACTCTTTTTTCATGGTCAATGTGGGGGGCAGCATGGATCACCCAACAACGACAACGATGTCATGTAACATGGTGGCTGTACTCCATCTAATAGGTCAACCAAGGCATGTAGCCTTGGTTTACAATGTGAACATTTGATATTGGACATCCATGTTATAAGTAATTAGCAGCTGTTAAAACAAGGTACATGTATTTGTTGACCAGTAAAGTGTGACCATATTGTGGGATCAGGTTTAATGGTCATCTATGTCAAAGTTACAAACCTCAATTCAAAATTCTCTCTTATCCTGTGTTAGCTTAATCAGTCTTTGAACAACATTGCCCAGGCCCAATGCATGGCTAAATTTTTATATTAGTTGGTGTCAAGTTTGTTGACAGAAGTGTTTAGGGAAGGGCTCCTTTCAACCTCACTCTAGCCATAAGCTCTGCTGGTACATTCGTCTCCATTTTTGGTTACGTTCATGTAGCTGCCATTTCCCGGTTTTCCTACCCATTTTTACTCCTTTCTCCCCCTCCTTGTTTTTCTCCCTTCCTTTCCTTGTCCCTTACTCCACCGGTTTTTATTGGTGTTACCCAGTGCAAAGATCCTAGCTGTGGTAGCGGTTTCCATAGCAACTGTCCATACCCCCTCTCTTGGGTCCCCAACTCACTAAGGAACCAGACCCTGGTGCCTCAACCCTTTGCATCCCCTGACACTCCGTGCTAGTTGTCACATAGCTCAAACGTTAATTCATCCCAGCCCCTATTTGTTTCTGTCTCTGAGTTGTAATGAACTGTTTTGATGGTGGTCATCTTGAAGTTTCCAAGATAAGAAGCCATAATGGAGCAATTTATGTAGAGATCAACCAGTGGTTATTTTCAGGCGAAAAACAAGCTTTGAATTAAATATTATTAGTGAAAATCGTAGTGATCAACTTTTTCTTGAATTCGTGTCATTCCCCCACCGGCGCGGCCGGCCGAGGCGGGTAAGCAATAGCATGGAGACGAGTGCAATGCTCTTATCCCCAGGGCCTTTTCGGTAGTGTTTTTCAAAATGGCGACGAATTTTAAAGAGGCGGTTCGTAAGGTGCCTCGGCCTTCCAAGCTATGGAACCCGTTCGGTTTTAGTGTTCTGCCACGCCGTTTTCCTCGTCAACGTCGTGGAAGCAAGCGCCAACCGATAGTGCCATTGAAAGAATGGAAAATAATACGGGGAGACACGGTAAGCAATAACTTACAAGACCTTGATTAGTGACCATGGTTGAGTCCATGAGTTGCTGTACATGTAACATGTGCAACGTTAACTTAGACTTCAAGCCTAGCTAAATGCGATATCAAACCAGTGCAAGAAAAGAAAAGTCCATGTATGCATCAGTAAAAAAGAAACATCACCTCCCCCCCCCCTCCCCCGCCCCGACCATATCCTGGTATAATGCCTGGGGGGAAGATGTTGAAATTTCAAATTGACTGATGCATTAAAAGGGAAAAGTACTGGAAAAAAGATAATGTCTGAAAACACATCCTTGGACTAGAATGAGAATGGGTGATTACAGAAAATATCAATACCCCACCACGGGCGGTATCTTGGAAATCCAAGAAATAGGGGTTTACACAGTTCTGAATTCCACACACATGGAGAGGTTTCAGCTCTTAATTTCCAGAGGGGGAAGAAAGTGAAATCTTCAATTGAAATTGCTGATCTGTTAACATTTTAAGTTTGTAAATCAAGCACAAACTGACCATGAAAGCAGGATGATTGATTGGGCAGGTGTTAGCACTCATGGCAAAAAGTGAATGGATGGGTTGTGCAGCAAGCTCAAGAGGTCTTAAAGTTGATGAATTAGTTGATAGATTGATAAAAAATAAAACAAGTATGTGGTTCTTTCCGAACTAGAATTGAAATGGAACGCCTGACAGATTTGTAGGCCACCATGCTAGTGATCAGCAGTTACTCAATGAACGATATTTTCAATATGGTGGGGGCCAGCACATTATGAACCTTCCTTTTGTCTTCCACTGTTATCAATATGATCTACAGTACTATCCTAAAAATATGAAGCTGATGAACAGAAAATTTAAATGTTTTATTTGATGTGAAGTAACTTCAAGATAACACTTAGAAGGGAAAGCTTCAGTGTACTGTATTTAATGTTGACAAACTTGAGTTGCTTTTCTGTTAGCTGAAAATTGTGAGCAGAATTTTCTTGGAAAGGGTAAAAAGCACAAGTTTCCTGTTTGTAGAAGTTTTGGGCAGTCATACAGAAATTCCAAAAGGTCTAGAAAAAAATCGGAATTTCTGGAGGGGAGGAGGCGTTAACAATTTTGGAATTCAGAGGGCATGGGGGGGAGGGGGTTAAAGCATTTTGGAAGTTCTGGAATTTCTGGAGGCAAGAGGTAAGAGGGGTTAACATGTTCGTGCAGCTTGTGGTAGAGTAGGGATATTTCTGGAATCACCCAGTATGTTTCAAAGACAGTCAGTTTAAAACACAGACTGAGGGAAATGCAGACTCCAGACCAGTGGTAAAATGCAACCTGCAGCTAGCCTGCGTAGCAGTCTTTTCCGTTTCCTCTTAGCGGGAGAAAGCGAGACCAAGGGGAAGTCGCGCGAACGCATAGGGCGAGAGCAAAAAGAGGAACTGGGGGAGGGGGTGGGGAGGAAAGGAAAAGCCTGCAGCTGAGCCCTTACATTTTACCAAATGCCGTTCGTCCACGAACGGGAGGCAATTAGGCACAACGATTGGTCAATCGCGTGTCAATCAAAACGATCAATATCAACAGCTTGTCAATAGATTCAGCGGAATGATCAGATCAGATCAGATCAATTATGGCCGTTGTCGAAGATAATTCTTAAGAATTTGCTCTGCAGGAAACTGCTAAAGGTTTCTCGCTGAGTGGGAAAAACCAGAACCAGTGGCTGCCTCCTCAACAGAAAAGATGTTCTGGCGGTTTTACCAACTGGTTTCGGCGAAAGTACCACATTTCAATTGTTCGTTCGTGTCAAAGAGTATACGTCGAAAGACTTGGCCTTTATTTTAGTTATCTGTCTTCTTCGAAGCTTAATGGAAGAACAGATAGCAGAAGCAAGATCAATGGGTTTGACAAAGAATTCTCTTCCCGAAGCTTCGCTTGGAGACGTGGGTGCGGGGAAATTTCAATTGTTATTCTCGTCAGTCTTTTCGTGTGCGTTTCTCTGGAGTTTTCTGTGATATTTCTTCTATCAAAGTATACAGACTGCCCAAATTGCAGATATTCCTTGCGCATGGATTGCAAACACGATCTGAAAAATTTTCGTCACGTTTGATGGAAATGTCAGTCTTTTTCAACACTTCGGCTAACACGACTCCACGAAAATCTTCTCTGTTGGAAGGCTTGAATAGATTTCGCTAGATAAATATCCTTCCTTTTGCGAGAAACTTCCAAACTTCGTTTTAAATGAGCACTGACAAACACGGCAATTCTCGGACGCCATACCTCTACATTTTTCAAGCCGCGAAAAATTACCCTGCTGACTTAAGCGCTATTTTCGTGGTTTTTATTTTACTGGAAGTCAATATGATTGGGTCTCGTGTGACAGCTGACGCCCCTAGGGAGCAAAAGCAATTAGGGGTGTTTGGTAAAATGTCTGGGCTCAGCAGCAGGCTTTTCCTTTCCTTCCCTGTCCCTCCCCCCTGCCACTAATTTTTTGTCACCTCTGTCCCCAAGCCCTCGCGCAACTCCCGCTTGCCTGAAAGGAAACGGAAAAGACTGCCACGCAGGCTAACCTGCAGCTTGCAGCCTGGGGATGTTTCTGTTTTCATTGTTGATAGCTAATCACAAACAGGCTTACTGGAGTATAATTCAGGTTTTCACTCTGATTAAATTTGAATATGTAGCTCAACAGGCTCTTAACAGTGTCAAACAGACGCTCTTTAAACCTTTCAGGCTTAGCCCTTCTTCAGTAGGTGGAATGATTAGCCTCGCCATTCAAAAAACTGTACATGTATGCAGGCACACAAAGCACACACATGAAGTACAAAGTAAACAAAGGTGTGCTGCGACATATGAAAACCATTGTTTTAGTGCATGTATAGGTGCAATACATGCTAGAAACACGGTCACATGAACCTTAAGTTAATGTTCAATTCGTCTGGTGTAAGTGTGCCCAGCCAGAAGATTAATTTCACTTCATGCTGCTTGTGGCTGATGTTGCTGCCAGAGCAATATTTCACTGAAGCCACATACCATGACATCATCCAGAGAATGGGAGGAGGAGTTGAAATGTTCAGCCATGGAAAACCCATGAGATGGGTTTCGAATACTGCAGAGGTGCTTGCTGAAACATTCCCATAGTCACCTTCTAGTCTCTCTGATGTATAGGCAAGTGCAGTGAAGACTAGAAAATTATGTAACACACAACATTCTCAGACTGACAGGTGAAGTGGTCACTAATGTTGTGTGCACACTTGGGGCCTTGAAGAAAAGTCTATAACACAGGTTTGCTCTTCCCAGTTTAACAAAATCAAACCTGTGAATGTAAATGTAGAGCAACCTTAACATAACAGATACACTGGAATCCCTACTTCTCTATAATGTTTAGTTCTTTCATCTTGCTTGGGTGCCATTCAATACAATGTACTGTTTCTGAAGTTCATATCCTATGACCCCCTGGTGGCCATTGTAGAGAGGTTGATATTGTATTAAGTTTCCACTCAGTATCTTCTATCCACTCTAGGTAATGCTTCTCTCTGGTAAAGACAAAGGAAAGATTGGAAAAGTCAATGAAGTGGTTAGAAGCAAGAACTGGGTGTTTGTTGAAGGATTAAATACGGTAATTTGCTCTCTAAAGTTTAAAATAATGTGTTACAGATGTTTTCCCATCTAGCAACACAGTTGCTGGTTATAAGGAGGTGCAAGAAGACAAAATTTATAAATAGATTTATAAATGTGTGTTTCTTTATGTTGACTCCTGCCTTGTGTTTTTGTGCTTAGCATAAACGTTACTTGCCACCACAAGGTGAATTTAAAGGAGGGCTTGTTAACAGTGAAGCCCCCATGCAAGTCACAGAAGTGTCTCTTTTGGATCCATCAGATGGGTGAGCTATCATTTCTGTTGTATTTTTTGTACAAGAAACATTACAAAGAAACACTTATGTTCTTGACCATCTATTGCCAGGTCCCCTTTTAATCAGCCACCTCTTGTACATAACTAGTTTTCTATTTATGTTGCCCACTGGTGAGTGCCTTCTTCACTTGAAGTGACCTCGCCACGCTAATACTACGCCTCGCTAGTATTACTATATGGAAATTGTAACAGATGTGCACTGAAACACCTTGAGATGCCTCAAATTAAGATCTTTTGTGATCTTTTGTCTTTTTGCCAACTTCCCCGTGAGCTACCACATAGGCTTGGCATTTCCAGTGGTCACTTATTGGAGTTTCAGCTGTGTCCCCAGTCATGGAGGTCATGTGATATGTAAATAAGGGACCTTGTGGAGGAAAGTTGTGGTGACAATCTGTGTTTTCTGTACCTGTTTTGGATGAGAAAAATTAAATCAAGGAATCTGTTTACCACTGAAAATGTACCCACACCAACAGCATAGTCAGGCAACCTTATGTAAACAGTACATTAGTAACCTAAATTTACTTTAGCTTTAGTGCATTGATTTCACTATGATAACAGGACACAGAATTGTTAATGTCAGTCATGATAGGTGTTATTAACAATGCGATGAAACAGAACTTCATAAGATTAAGATAAAAAAATGGAAAAAAAGGAAAAAAAAGAGTACAGTCAGGGGCAACAGTCGCATAGCCCTCTGCACATATTATGAACCTAAATGTTGACTTAAGGCCAGGGAATAATTTTGACATTTTCATGCATTAGGTGCCAGGCAGGTGCAGTTAATATTTTCAACATTCTGCATAATGCATGTCATGGTCAGTGTTTGTTAAATGAAAATTATCAAGTTTACCATGACTGGCATAAGAGATTTTTACCCTTAATAAGCTTTATTAGTAATTAGTAGTAACTAGCTTATTATAATTAGTATTTAGTAGTAACTAAGTAGTAACTTTAGTAGTAACTAGTTAAGTGAACTATAATAGGGCAAATGGCCATCGCTTTGACTTTGCGTGGATTTAACGATCTTGGACATTCAGTGACCCCTATTTTTCTTCGATGGGTCGTTTTCTCTGCCGATTTTCTATGTTTTGTGAACAAATGAAAAAAATATATCAAGTAGAATTTTGAATATTTTGCAAAACACTTCATTGAATTCTGTTCATTTGACCTCTTCGTTTAGCTGTGCATCAGTTTCAAGTGCCTCTTTAAGGGTTAAGGTTTGTGAAAATGATGGCAATATTTGAAATTATTAACGCCACAGATTCACTTATACAACATATTATTAGGATAGTTTGTCCCCTGTTGACTTATCTTTGATATTTTAACCTGAAGAACCTGGAGACCATGCTAAATTACGCGCACCAACTTATCAAAATCAGACTAGTTTTCCACACGCCTTATCTCTGGTGACCGGTGACCGGTGTCTGTCCACAGTAGAAGTTTAAAAAAATCTATCAAGTAGAAAATTTTCGCACGAACGTCCTTGAGACAGTTGTCAGGGCTTTTAGTAAATGCTGTAGCCTGTAGCACCTGTTACAGCTGAATGTGCCCTTATATATATGGATGGATTTTCCTTTTGGTGCAATTCACCCAAAAAGCAACAAGTTTGTTACAGGTGTGCAGATAAACATTGCAGGCAAATCAAAACTTAATGACAGCCATGGTAGTTCCTTGATCATCATATTGTATCACATGCATGGGCATGTATAGTTATCAATAAAAGCAACCTGCAAGTTGATATATGTTAAGGAAAATGCTCCAACTTTTTGTAGGAAACCCACAGAGGTGTCATACCGATTCAATGAAAAGGGAGAGAAGATAAGAGTATCAGATCGTACAGGTCGTATTGTTGCTAAACCACCTTGGGAAAGAAGGGACTGGAAGAGTCGAGCAGCTGTGAAGGGTTAGTTACTTATTTGTTGACAGCAATCTCTCTGAAAACTTGTTCACATGGAGAGGGCCTGATGGCTTCTTTACATAGAGAGGGCCTGTTTACATGAAGAGGGTTAGAGTGCTGGTTGCCTGATAGGAGGGCCCTACTCCATAACAATGGTCACGATTATTGAGAGATTTTCTTACATTTCTTTTTGAGTAGAAGTGAACTTTTTCTTGGGTACTCTCCAAACTTTCCATGTGTGTCGATAGTCCATGGTGTACAGCTAAAAGCATGTATTGAACCATTTCCAATGGAAATGGTGAAGCAAGGTTTACTTTGCTCACGCCTTGAGGGTGTGTCATTCCATCATAATACACACTTCTGCATAATGAGTTTCACAGCTCGGCTTTGCTGTATGTTATTATAAACACATGAAATTGGTTGAGCCAGTGTCGTGTGGAAGGGTATTCCTCATACCAGGATCACCTTTTCTTTATGTTTTGATTCCCTGAGTTTTTGTAAGGTTCAAATGGGAATTTTATTGTGTTGTGAGTGAAAACCAGCCAAGAATTTTGCAAATAATAATCAAATGAGCTGATGAAAATACAAACCCAAACTGTAATTTTTGCCTTTGACTGCCCTGTGGTTTGATGTTCCCTCTTGTACAATTGGTCTTTGAGAGGAAATTCGCCATCCTGATAAATGCAAATTTCTGTTCTGTAATTTATTACTATTTTTATGTGCAGATGGTGACTTTGACACTCCGTCATCAGCAGTTACCAAACAAACCTACATGCCGTCGCTGCTGTATTTTCATGAAGAAATCATGCACGCACTGAATGTAGCTCCAACCATTCCAAAAACAGAACCTGACAGACGCGACTTGATGATGAAAGAAATTGCGAAAGCTACAAACTTTGATGTTGACAAGAGAGCGGATGGCGAGCGTAGTCTAATAGACAAAATGTACTTTTCCTTTACCTATTACACGTATAAAATTAGGCAATTTCTGAGAATTGATAAATTATAACCGAGTTTTTAGTGTGAGTTTGTGACACAAAAGAAAACTGATTCAAGAACTAGTCATGCCACTGGTTCAGATCATTTTCAGAACAAGTACAGAACACTACAGTTGGGTATGACCCTTGACTGATGTATAAAAAATACCATTTTATTATAGCTGAAGGGTTGCTAGAAAAATATCCAATTAGACCACTGGGTTAAAGTAATGAAATGGCCTAATCCTTTCAAAATAGAGGATGTAGAAAGTAGAATTGTCATGGGATGTTATTTAACTAAATCATCAAATGTTGTTTTTCAGATGTTGCATAAGTTGAAAAAATGCACCATTTTCGTTTATAGTAACTCTGTGTTTTAATATGCTTTCTCCTTTTCATGGAACCGCATTTTTGTTAACCAGGTCACGGGTTGTATGACCCGTTAACTATGAGACTATTGGTTAACATCTTCCGCTATTCACCTGCCCTAAGGTAAATAAGTCAAATAACTGTTTCAGGACACATCAAACCAGCATGTAAGAACCTACTTCTTTTAAGTCTGTCAAAATACTTTACTGTATTTTGGCGTAGTTATCGGCAATTCAGGACAAGTAGGTTCTTAGTTAGGTTCTTAATTTCTATGGAGTCCTCGGAAAAATAAATAAACTTGGTTTTGGTCTTCAAATATACAGTATGTATTCACAACTGTATGATGTATTTTCCTGTAAAATGAATTTACAATCTCACTCCTTGGTTAAACTGTTAATCATAATTAAGCTGTAACCCACATATAACAACCTGCTTGATCTTGATTGGCTAAGCAGGTTCTAATATTCTTGGGTATCAAAAAGGCAATTTTTTGCCAGCAGGTTCTTAAAACACAAGGTTCGTACATACAGTTTTCCACTATAAAGGCTTTTTTAGGTTGAAATCACGATGGTCCTGATAGAATGGATGTTTTGATAATCTTGCTTGTACTTTATTATGAATTGCTGACATTGAAAGATTAATAAGTTGACTTTGATACAGCTATTACTATTTATTTTAATCATTTTCATTGAACAAGGAGGTCACTGAAGTGGAGAAAGGTTATGGAAAGGTTGGGGATTATAGTTTGCTTTAAGCATTTTGAATCTTCTTACCGTGCCTGTGTTCTATCAGCCAGTTTCAGATTATTTAGTATGTTTTTAATATTCCTTTCAATTTGTTTCTCCTGCCAATATTTCGTCCTCAATTAAGATTAAATTTTAGGAGATTTTGATAAACTAAATTATTACATGCTAGAATAGGGTTTAATTTATGGGAAGAGTGTATAAATAATTTAGTCTAGAACAGGGCTCTTTACCCAGGGTTCTAAAATAGAAATGAAAACTCAGAATTGACTTTGTAATATGACAGTGATAAAGATTCTACCTGAAACATAGCTAGTGTGGAATGGGGTAGGGTTTTTTATAGTGCCTTGTCTATTATAGGGTTGCAAAATCAAGCTGATCTTAGTCTAAAATAAGGTGAGGGTTTCAGTGGCACACCTCCGCTCAGGGAACAGGGGAGGGGGGGGGGGGGGGTGAAGGAGAGCTCGTTTGAAGGCCAGACAAATATAAAATATGCATGTATACAGCAAAAGATGACATTCCTAACAACATAGAGACACTAAAACGTGAACGCTACTGTTTGAATCCTTGTGAATAAGCATGATTCAGTATAGAAGAAATTTGGAATAGCAACCTCAAATGTTGGAGAAATTATAGACTAACCATATTGTACCCATGTTTCCTGTTTTCTCTGGCTCCTGAGAGTCAAGATCTAGAATGTCTTTTTTTCGCTTATGCCTTTCAGTTATACGATCTTAACGAATTTGTCTGCTGGTGTTCCAAAACTTTTTTTCTTTTTAACCCTTCCTTAACCTTCGTAAAATTTCACTTAAATTCACGTGTTTCTTTTCAATTCAACTAATAAATTTTAGCTTTTAGCCAAAAATGTTTATAAAAGCTATCAACTATAAAATGGCGGACTAGGGTCCTTTTAACCACTGCTTACATTATTAAGAATTTATGGAAAATGCTGGGATGCTGGCGTTACCCAGCATTCAGCAATCCCAGCGTTATAGCCCTTTTCGGTTCTCTAAGAGAAAAGGGAGAAAGGGGACGAGAGTGGAAGGTTGGGAGGAGTGGCTAAAAGTCCTCTCTCCTCCGTCCCCTTCTCTCCGTCCCCTCCCCTCCGTCCCCTCCCCTCTGCCTTCCCGCTTCTGCCTCCCCCTTGCCACTCTTTCCACTGTTTTCCCACTGGTCTTTGCGAGTGTCGTTTCACCGACATTTTGCAACACGTGTGCAAGAAAAATATGCGTAAATAGAGATTACTTGAGTTTTCTGATACAACTCAACAAAGCATTTTCCATGGTGTAATTTGTTTATTTTATAGATACTGAGATTGTTGAAAAGCCAATTTTTGTCGATCTTACGCACGTGTATAGGGAACCCATTCAACTGCAATGTATACGTGTAACAACATTCTCTTTCAAAATCAAATATTTAACTGAAGTAACACAAGAAATAAAACGTCAGTTTTTACTTTCACAACTTTTATAAACATTTTTCAGGTGAAAAAAACCTGACTGAGGCTTATAAGTCAATCGAAATCGCGATGCGATGTTGTTCACTAGTGAGTTTTCGTCGTTCGCGTTTGTGATTGGACGAACGACGTTTTTTCACTGGTGAGTTTTCATCGTTCGCTTTCCTATTGGCTAATGCATTTTACGTATCATTTTTACTTAATCTTTTTTTCGTGACAAAATCTCAGTATCTATGATATTAATGGCGATTACCTTCCTTCAAAGGTTTGTTCTCTGTCTTGAAATAACTTGAACCAATAATGTTACTTGCGTTTGTTTGCAGGCCGGGGCCACAAAGAAAATGCCTTGCGTTTTGTTGACCTCTGAAGATATCCCTCAGACAGTGGTAAGCTTAGTTCGTAAGATGATGTTAAACTTACAAAGCTCATCGGATAAATTTAAAGGTTATAATGTAATTCCCTTTTAGTTCCGTTCAATTTAAGAACTGCTAGACAAGATATAAATGTGACGGTCTTATGTAAAAAGGTTGCCACCCCTGTTAACTGTCATGCTGATTGGTGATTGATAAATAAACTGACAGACAGACTAATCAACTGATTAAGCGGGATTCTAAGGTCTTAGTTTTTGGAATTTGGAGGGGGTTTTCAGTCTTAGTTTTTTAAATTTGGAAGGATGATAGATTTTGGGATTTTGAGATTCAGACAGGTTTTTTGGGGGATTCAGAGGAAGTCTTAAGTGTTGGTTTTTGGGATTCGTAGGGGGCCTAGATTCGGAGGAATCATGGGTCTGTTTTTAGTCTTAGGTTTTTGGTTTTAGAGGGGCTCTTGGGTCTTCGTTTTTGGGAGTTGGAAAGGTCTTAGGTCTTTATTTTTGACATTGGGCTGGAGTCCTAGGTCTTAGGTTTTGGGATTTCAATGTTATTGTTTGTAGTTTTGGGGATTTTTTGGAGGATGATAGTTCTTAGCTTTTGAGATTTTTGTGAGGCGCGGTGGCCTCATGGTTAGTGCGCTCGACTCCGGATCGAGCGGTCCGGGTTCGAGACCTAGCCGGGGACATTGCGTTGTGTTCATAGGCAAGACACTTCACTCTCACAGTGC
>Ga0126337_10000889_pt1 | contig 16805 bp, 11 predicted proteins | sample DipCmetagenome_FD_92527 | JGI IMG/M metagenome (GOLD analysis project Ga0126337, IMG submission 92527) | Coral microbial communities from La Bocana,Puerto Morelos, Mexico - Diploria C A metagenome | ecosystem: Host-associated > Invertebrates > Cnidaria > Coral | place: La Bocana,Puerto Morelos... | reverse complement strand
CTCAACATTGCAGCTTTGATTTTTATTGATTTTCAATATCAATCAATTGATTACAATTGATTGATATTGATTGATATTGATTATATTGATTATTGATTCTCATTGATTGAAGTCGTCTGGGTATTTGGCAAGCATTTTGTTTCTGCCGGGAAGCCAGCTCCTTACTGGCATAAGCACGACGTAGATTGGGTTCCCACATTGCAACTTGCTAAGAAAAATTATCGCGCTAAATTAGGCCATGATGTGAACGCAGAGAGAGCTGAAAGGGCAAAGAAGCGATATGAACTTGCGCGCGATCGAACAAGAGCGGCAGAGAACGTCGAAAGCTTGTGGAAAGCAGTCTTCCTGTTTCTCAAATCGACTTCAGTCAGCCAATTACTTCGACAGAACAACATGGCAGAAACCTAATTTGCATAAGCTTATGAAGCCAGCTGAAAACCAAGAATAGAAAGAAATCTGAACACTCACCTTCCAATAGCGAGACAAAAGAGAGTTTTGTTTTTTCCCTGAATAGCCGTTTCGACATTATTTGGTGTGATTCTCCAGAAAGGCGACCTTAGGGTCCCAGGATCAATCATCTCTATATAAAAGTAAAATAAGTCAAAGGCACATCTAACTGTACAATATTATTACGAAACAAATTTGTAGAATTCTTCAGGTGATATTGCTCAAGTAAAAAATTATATTTCTGGTGTTCCTCGTCAATATTGATGTCTCTTGGCATCGGGAGACGAAATTCGTAATCCGTGTGTCTGTACTTTTATTGAAAATGAAAATTAGCCAATAAGCGTGAAAGAAACTTGACAGATACTAAAACTGTAAAATTGTACCAAAATAACAAGTATTGCTAGCTTGCTAGCGACTACTGGTAGCGAAATAAACAAATTCTCAACAGTAGCGATCGAATGCTTCCGTGAAAGACATCATATTTGTTATGAAGGCAGAGATTATACTTTAGAAGTAAAGCTACGACAGAAAACACCAATTGAGCCGTCTATGTTTAAGATTAGAAGCTTTAATTTTGCAAAAACACTTAAACAACGCTTGCAGGCAGTGTAGCAACGCCCGTTTGCTTACTAGCGACCTCAGCGAAGTGAACCTCAAAAACTTCCTATCATCGCTCACTCGGCGAGCAATAAGTTGAAAGCTTGCTCTGATATTCTTTCCGGTACTCGGAGAAAAAAAAAAAAGTGAAAGCAGTCTAGTCTTTCCAACTTTGACGCTAGCTGGGGCAGTCATGCTACAAGCGGCTGTTAGTCGTCGTAAATAACTGTAGATACTTCCAAATACAACTCAGCATGTCGCATTTTCATTCGCAAGCTTTGAGCTCTCTGTTTCTTAATTTTCTTTTTGAAACTGAAGTGCACGTTTTCACGAGCCACAATATGGCCGGATTCCTCTGGACTAGCAACCTTTATACAATAGCCCAACTTATTCTCGCATTTTGATTGGTTCTCGCCAATCACAAGCTCCTTGCTACGCATAGCAGCCAATGAGATTGCTTCATTTTGTCTAGACAACAGATTACGCCAAATGGCTTTTTTTTCGTGTTTCCCAAAGTGGGCAAAGGCCGGCTTTCGATTGAGAAAGATCTTAAAATAAAAAAGCTGAGGTAGTTTGTTTCTTTATTACATAAAACAAATAGATTCCATGTTGCCGTGCGTCTGTTCAGTAATAGATCACAAAGGACGTCAAAATGTGGTAAGAACATCAGTGACACGCTCGGCTACGCCTCATGTGGCACTTTTTTGTTCTTACCAAGTTTTGACGTCATCTGTGTTCTATGACTGAACAGAGGCACGGCGACATGGAATCTATTGTTAATTAGATCCTTCAGTTGAAAAGTAAACTCATTGACAGCTGTCGTGTCGTGAACCAATTAAATTATTTGACAATTTCTAACAACGACCGCGATCGGCTTATATAAGAGAACAGAGCAAGCTGACGCCATCTTTCCTGGCTTTTAGATAATAAAGTTTGGTTTGAAAATTCAGCCCAGTGCGCGGAAAAATTAATTGGTGGATTCTTTATCATAAAACAAGCCTCGAGTGATTTCTGTTCTGTTGTAAAGCACGGCTACGTCCCCTGTTTTCCCCTACACTTCTTTTATGCTCTACCTCTTCCTAAGTTCTTTACAACAGAGCAGAGCTCAGTAAAGACATTCTTAGAACAATAATAAAGGAACTGTTTTTTACCTGGTGAGCGCTTCTTTACCATCAGAGGTCCAGATTGATAGAAGATATTTGCTCCAGTTATAGTACAGCGTATTCCGTGTAATGATGCAATCTCGTCGATATCCTGCTGGGTAACAAACATGATGAAAAGTTCACCGTTTGGCGAAATACTTCTGTGATGATCTCGTTTGAATGGAGAGAGATCGCTGCCTGCCCAGCTGTAGCTGGCACCGTAGTTAGGCCTATGTTGAGGGCAAGGAACCCGTAGAGACTGTCCGAGATCAACAATCAGTGTTTGATTTACGTTACTAGTAAAACCTCCGACATCTAAGAGGAAGAAAGTTGTTAAATGAGGAGAGTTGTCAAATGAGGAATTTGGTAATGGCATGCAAATTGCCGAAAAATTCACAACTATAAAGCGTTGTCCACTGAAAACGCAACTTTATTTGTATGAGAGCTTTTCGAAAACGCTCTAGAAACCGCAGCAATTAATCAATAGGCCTGCATTGAAGTTTCCTGTGGGCATAAAACATTTGAGAACGATACCTGTCGGAGTTTCTTCAAATAAACCTCAGATTGTTGCGTTCTTAAATTTCTCCAGTCGTGGACGGAGGCACCTAGCTGCTTTCTTGGAGGCTCTTTATTTACTTCCCCTTCTTCAGAGAGCTTTGTAGCTCAGTAAACGAGAGACATGGCGATCTGTTTTTGTTGTTTTTTTGTTTGAAAATATCCTACAATTAACAGTGAGATATCTGATAGCTTTATATACATCCAGGTAAAGATCACTCTAAAGTAATCGTATTCTGACAGTAAGTTATGATCTCATAACCTGAATTAAACGGAATATTAAAATGTTAATTCTCACATGTTACTGCAACTTTAAGCTTCCTACTGAATGTTACTTTAACGGTGACGGTGTCTTCCACAATGCACTGATAACTTCCACTATTTTTTGGCTCCCAAATAGTGCCCAGTTAGAGAACCATCAGCTCCTAGGCTGTACTCAGCACCATAAAGTATGCGCGTTCCATTGTGCCGCCAACTCCATCGCAAATTTGAACCCGAGGCCTCACAGGGAAGTCTGAAGCCAGATTTTTTGCCAAACTTAACTTCATCCGGTTTCACCAAATCATGCGATAAAAATCCTGTGATTTGTGGAGGAGCAGGTAGTTGCCCTGAAAAAAAAAAGCTATCAAAATCGGAAAATGTTATCATAATAAGTACTAGAAACAACATCAATCACGAGCCCATGACAACTGAAACATGCAGTCATACGTCTGAGTGGCACCCGCGAGTGGTGAAAAGCAAATGGTCCGCGAGTGAAACAGTCTGACGGAAAGAGTCTGGCGAGGAAGCGAAAAGAAAGCTTTCTCTCATGTCTCCCCAATACCCCTCCCTCTGCCCAAGCGTGAGCCAAATACAACTATCTTGTTTTTGCATATTTTCTGTCTATTGATGTGCAGTAATCTTTATTTAACTAAAGACTCGCGTAAATAGATGTAGTAAACTAATTAAAAGTCTGGGAGGGCTTGATACAGCTATAGCAGAAGAGAGTTGTGCTGATAAATTGAGCTTGTGAAAGAGTTGTAAAGATGAAATTCTCGATTCATCGAGTAATTAGGATCGGACAGCTGTTTCTGAAACGAGATATTTATTTCAGACATAATATAAGTCCCGTTAGCAATATTTGAACTTATAAAAACTACATGCTTTTTTCTGGCAAATAAAAAATCTACTGAAACCAAAAGCCTTGCTCTGGTTCTAAATTTATTTCGAAAAGGTAAAGAATGGTGTCGACGTGAATGTAAAATAATTTTCAAAATACACTTAGGACACTCTTACCACTGATCTGTGTTGTGAGGCAAGAAATCCAAACAAGGAAACCAGTCCGCCACATTATGAAGCTTTGTATAGATAGCAGTAGGATAAGAAATCAAGAACGCTCAATATCTTTTTTGTCGCGTTGCTAAATTGAAAACTATTGACGCACCTTCTATAGTAACCCTTAAACTAAATTGAGAAATTTCGTATTGTCGGCAAGAGTAGTCTTCTTTGACCAGGATATCCTTGTAAGTAACCAGCAAATCTTGAAAAATTATTTGAACAGGCTGAAACCCCCTGTAAACCCAAGCTTTTTATGTTTAGAAAAGAAATTTGGTCCGTGACAAGCTGACATTGTCTGAGAATCCATGACGTAGATCCGGTGTTACGGGTCACTTCGCAAACGACCTATTTTTGCAAGACTGGATAAATATTTGTCAACCTCTTCATATTCTTCATCAGCTCTTCTTTTTACACGATCTCTTTTTCCCTTTTGTCTTGTTTTTATTATGGTTGACTAATATCGAAGCGGAACTTCATTAGCTAGAACTTGAACGCTTAAAGTATGCCCAATGATCGAGGGGAGCTTTGACAAACGTTTTTGTAGTTGTAACACGAAGATTGTGCAGCCTCGCGAGTCACCGAATATTGACAGAATGGCTCCATCTTGGACAGTTACATATGTAAACAAACGTTCATGAAAAATTCACTTATTCATTTGGGATTTGAAATATCGAAAAAAGAAACAGGAAACTAAGTGAGTTACTCCTTCAAAATACGCAAATTAAGGTTTTGAGGTTAACAGCAGACCGAAACTCCAGCACGTACGCCGGCTTTGAATGACTCATGTTCAATTTGACGGGAGAAACGTGAAATCTGACGGGAGAAACGTGACCGATCAGTGGTGAAATGTTACTCAAACATTGTTCCACTGCAGAAAAAGAAGAAGAAAAAAAATGGCTATCACCGTTGCGCGAGAAATTCAGTTCCTCTAAGTCGGTTTTAACTTGCGTATTATTAAGAACAAGTATAAGCAATATGCCCAGACGCAGTAAGGTGATTATTGAAGCAAAATGCAACTATTATATGATATCTTACCCCGTTTGGATATTATGCCTATGCTTAAATGCACGAGGCAGTCAGTGAAAACCAGTCTTTTGGGTTTAAGACGGTTGTACATCTAAATTAATTTTAAAATTGTGCAAGTGGCAGCTTCTCGATCGGGGTCATTTTTGCAAGCCCGTCATTGGCTTTTCCTGTAGTCAATGAAATAAAGTGAAATATCTATGTAGTTTTGATACTAATGATGGAGGTTTGCACAAAAAAGTTAGAAGCAGGTTTTTTTCTCGTTATGTAGACTGTGTATCCGGCAAATTTGGCTAGAACGGGGCATAAATCAAGCATGATAAAAATCCGAAAGGCAAAGTATTAATGAAATCACGGTTTCGAAACCTTTCAAACAGTTCCTGTTGAGCAACACTGTCTGTTAACTGCGACCCTTTCTGCGACCATCGTCAGCCTATGCACATCTACTTTGTTGCTGAGTCAAAAGTTTTTTTCAGGCAGGTTGTCTTTATATTTTACTGTTAAGTAACTTGCTCAAGCTCGCCTTTGTTATTTAACTTCGTTATTTTCAAATGCTCTACTACGTTTTCTAACCGATAGGTACGGTTACATTCTACACACCTAAATCTTGCGTTTTGGGTGGTGCTTACGTGATTTCATTCGCGTAGCACTAGGGATCTAGATCTGAGGTTCAAATTATGGAAGCCCGCTGCCATAGCTTGGTTGGCACAGTGCTGGAGGGCGTAGAGAGGCAAAACTGTCAGATATGAGCTACAAGTAAACAAATCGTACAGTCTATCTGCCCTGACATAGTTATTGTGCAACTTTTAAACCGATGATTTCTCGTTTCGCTCTTTTTTCGGAAGGTTGCTCCGATCTTAAGGACGTTTGTTGCATGATTCTAACGCCGGCCAATGTATCCGTCAGCGATCACGTTCAGCCAAAACGTTCACGTTTTAACTGGTTACATTCATATCGTATAAGGACCGATCCTGCTCGTCATTAAGGCTCTTAGAGGGCATTTTGTAATAATAGTTAATCATGGAAGTCTGCAAGAAAGAGTTAAAAGCAGATTTGTTTTGAGGATTTTTCTTTGTTTTTGTCACGTTTATGACCAGACATTCAACTCGCAATTTACCCTGTCATATAAAAATATATTTTACTTACGATGCACCTATTTCCCTATACACGAACACACAATTAGGGAATTATTTATCATTGAACTTGGTTACGAAAGTAGAAATCAAGTGGAAACAAAACTCCACTTGTAGTTACTAGCGTAACCTTCGTGACCGGAACTGTATTAGATGCCAGAATTGTTATGCAAGACTTTTAGAGTATAACCTCCGACAACATTCGCGTCACAGTGGCGAGTGAACTATATCAAACACCCGCATGTTGTCAGATAGTCGAACCAAATGGCGAGAAATTTGCTCTAATCGGAACAGAATATAATCAGCCACATCTTTATGGCGCGTTTTCAGGGTCAAAATTGAAAACTAACTTTTCCACCTTTTCTTACCTGCTAAGTAAATATCACTTTAATTTCCTCAGTCCTTAAAATTAGACAGTGCACACGTCTTTTAACTTTTGAAACAATACATTACGCGTTTCCTGAATACGCGTGTTTACAAATCTCGCAAGTCGGAAAGTTGGCTCAGCAGCGAGAATGTGTGATGAACTAAATTACTTGTCAAGTGTCAATATGGGATGTTAACTTGCGATGTTTAATCTAAGTAATACGACATTTGGTAACTAAATACATCGAAAGTCAGAAAATGCCGAACTTAAAATTCGAGAGAAGTAAGAAAACGGGGAGGATTTTATTCAACGGTCAAAATATGCCGGATTTTATGATTTTAGTATTCAAGAAACGCGGAATATATTGTTTTAAAAGTCAAAAGACGTGTGCACTGTCTAATTTTAAAGTCAGGAAATGAGTGACATTTTACTTAGCACGTAAGAAGAGTTGTAACAGTCAGTTTTTCATTTTGACCGTGAAAACGCGCCATAGATATGTACTTTAGGTGGCGTCAACAAAATTGGAATCGGACCGGATTGGACCAGACTGGATCACGGATTGTATCACAGATCGGATCGCAGAAAAAAAAGTTTTAAAATAAAAAAAATAAAAATTCAAAAACGTCAAATCGTTTATGAGCTAGTAATAAGTAAAAAAATAAAAGTGGAAAACTAAAGTATGTTAAATGAAAATAGGAAATGTTGCGTTACAAGTCAATTCCCTCTCAAGTAAGAAGCTTAAATAGGAAGGAATTTTTCAAACAAAAGAAAACAACCTTGAGAATGTCAGAGAGATGAACAAAAATGCAAAAACTAGAAAGAGATTTCTGTGTTCACAGCTACACACAACTGACCATGAGCTATTATTGCCAGCTAGGAAAAAACAAAATTTCACTGTAGTAGATGGAATACACGAAATAAATATGGCTAATGCGACTTAGTCTTGATTTTCATGATAGCTTTGCTTTGTGTGGCCCTGAATATATTTGTACTTGCTGTGATCAGTTGTGGTACTGATCATCAGTTACAAAGTGCGATGATAATAAATACTGTACACCAACAAAACACAAAAATCTTATTAATGTGAGTATAACTTGTAAAGCTAGTGTAGACAATACGGGTTAGCTCAACCTGCCATTTAAACCTAAGTAATGACAAGTTACCAGTCTACTTTAAGGCTAACAAAATGAATTTTCCTGTGAAACCAGAATGCCTAAACTTTACACCTTTAGAAGAAAGATTAAAATCCCTATGTATCCCATTCATGCAAATGATATTATGTGAACTCCCTAGAGGTGGACAATAATCTATTCATGGCAATGTTGTTAATGTACCAGCTGATATGAATTCAGTTGTAAACACTCTGCCAATACCTATAAATGAATCACAAACCATTCCTATAAAATTGAAAAGCAAGCTAAGTTAGAAGTACCCTTATCAGGACCAAGAAACGTTTTGGAAACAACAAAACATCTTGTAAAAACAAGTGAACTGTTTCTGTGAATTGTTAACTATTCCACGAGTTTGACCATAGGTCTCCTTTGATTTAACTCTTTTCCGCGTTATTTCTTAGTTACGGAAAGACATCACTCTGGGGACTCAGACATGAAGCTCTTTCATCTGAATGTCTTGTTTTTTTGCGGATACGGTTAGTGAGTATGCACTAATTGCTGAGCTTTGATCGCCTAAGATCGGAGTGCGGCTGTGCAGGAATCTCTAAATTGGAATACGAATGCAGATTACAACGAAAATTCCTATGTTAGTCAATGATGAGACCCGACAATCGACATTCATCGCCATAGGTAAATAGATTTCCGAGTACTTCCGAATCCACCGAACACTTACATAGGTTTCGATGTTCGCCCAAACACTTTCAAAGATTTTAGAATATTACTCAAAGATTTTCTAAGACACCGAACATTTTGGAAGCTTTTCCAACATTATCGAAAGGTTTGTGAGAATATTTTCTGAAATTCTCACATTGAAAAAGACTTTTAGCCGCTAGTTTAGTAATGAATTAAGAGCTAAATGTACTTAGTGGTCTATTAGCGGTTTTTGGGTGATGATGCGATATTCCATAATAACAAAAAAACATCCCAAACCCTCCTTCTGTTTTGGTTTCGTCAGATATAAGGCCCTCTAATTATAAAAGCCTCCCGTTTAACAAATTTTTAGTTCAAAAAGGTTCTTCGCTGAGTAAAAGATCACGTTTTACTTTCCAGGTTTTCCCAAAAAACGTAAATGGCGGTATTTTCTGTTAAGACAGAGCGAGATAAATTTGCAAATTTGATGACGTCATTTCACCCGCCATCTTGGATCTGCCATCTTGTACTTCACTATTTTTAAAGGACTCATGGCCACATGCTTATGAAATGTACAAATTCATGAATTTCTACAATTTGATTAAGAAAATTGCAAAATAAAGGATTTCTTAAAAAATGATTTTTGGCCAGACCCGAATTAAATGAAATTTTATGGTTGCAGCGACTACGTCAAAAATGTTGGACACGCAATTGACAAAACTTTCGCAGAGAATGAAGGCAGGTACTGAATGTTTCAGCCCCTTAAAATAAATCGTCTTTTCAACAACCCCCTGTACGTCCGAGAGTTAAAAAGTTTAACCACTCTATTTGTCTTTTGTTTCTCTTTCAGTTTTACTTTCCATTAAGGAAATTTATCAAACACTCGAAGCAATGTTTTATCTGCACATTTCCAAATATCTCGAAGCTAAGCTTGACAAAAATGCTTCACTAAGTGTTCCTGTCTTATTTTCAACTCTCTTTCCGGTGTTTGGATATGTGGTGAAAGACAACCCCTCTTATTAAATATATAACCTAAACCAATGCAAGAAAATATGATCCATAGTGTCGAGTTTTATCTTCGGACAGTTGCTAGTCCATCGAGATTTAAAGAATGAGTTGGGACTCATGCAGCCAGTTGTTTGTCAAAACAGAAAGATGACCAATTCTGCGCTAGCGACAAAGATTAACTCGGAATAACCCATTGTGCTTATGCCGTGGGGAAATATGAGGGTTTTCTTATACACCTAACTAGAGTCGATTCGTCTCTGAAATTGATGATTCGACTAACTGGAAGTCGATTCGAGAACCTTGTTTGATGGGGCGATACGTCTCGTTCTCCTTGTTGTCGTTTCGTGATACCGGAAGTCGATTTGCGCGAGACTTAAAATATGTAGCGCAACTAGAGTTTTAGGGTGCCTTGAAAATATTGCGAGTCGTGTCGATTCGATCGAATCGACACGAATCGTCTCCCTTGCTGTCGATTCGTGATACCGGAAGTCGATTTGCGGAGACTTAAAATATGTAGCGCAACTGGGGTTTTAGGCTGGTTTAAACTTAAGGCGGAGCAAGACATGGATGTTAAGAAGAAAGAATTGGATTTAAATAAACAGGAGCAGCAGCAGATGGTTGAATCACAAAATCAGCAAAGGGATATGTTAAAACAAAATAAAATTAAACAATAACAAACGATAAATTAAACAACAACATGAACAACAGAAGCAAATGCATGACATGCAATCCTTACTGATGGTCCAACAGCAGCAGCAAACTACAGCATTGATGAAGATTATTGAAACACTAGTTCCAAAATAAACAAAGTCCATTTTGCTTTTTTCCCTCAAGTCTCAGTTTACTGTTGTTGTTATTAAACTAAGTTTGCCTGAGCTTCTATTCAGTCAAAAGCAACATATTAGTAGCGGAGACTTATATGTACATAGAATATGTAGCGCAACTGGGGTTTTGGGGTGCCTTGAAAATGTTGCGAGTAATTGTGATTGTTCCCAGCGACCCAACCATATAACTATACGAAGTAGTGGTAGTAGCATTTATTTAACTGCACGATAGCGAAAACCTGAAAAAAAAAATAACTAAATAAATAAAAAGAAACTGCTTCCCTCCTTTTCCCGAGGTCATCCTCCCTCAGGAAAGTGTATTTTTTTTCCTGTGATCGATATAACGACCCTTGGTAAACCCACTTTTTCCAGGGAAACCCAAAACGAAATATATCAATGACGCATGAGCAGAATACTATTTGCAGCAAAACCAACCTCGTTCCCAGGGACTTTTCCGTGGCTTGCAGCAAAACACATTTAGTGGGTACTACGCATGAGCAGAGCATTATTTGTAGACAGTTATTTGCTTGTCACGAGGCCGGGCTCTCGGCCAATGAAAAAGAAGGAAACGATTCATCGAATAATAACTGTAGTTATCAACAATCTCACAACAGCGATTAATGAAAATATTTTCTTTTAAAGAAATGTGCCACTATGAAATTTCGTTTTCAATCCCTGGAATTAACAACTAATCATTGTTTATGATCGATTATATTACTATTATTAAATGCTGCGACTGCGATGGACAAAGATCATTGACATGTTGGCACCTACGTCACTAACAGGATTAGGGTTTCTTTCAATTCCTATTTTTCTGATAACAGGTTTTCGCTGGACAATCGTGTTTTACTATAACTTTTTAATAGCTGATATCAGAGAATCTTATGATTTTAGAGCGGTTTCCAACTCAGTCTTAGATAATCAGAAAATTACTTCAGCCCTACGATTTGAGAAGGCTGAGTCTTATTGGTTAGTAATTGCCGGTTTGGGTTTGGTTTTTAAGACATTCAATTGAAAAGAACTCTATTTGTCTTTTTTTTCTCTTTCAGTTTTACTTTCCATTGAGAAAATATAACACTCGAGAGAGTGTTTTATCTGCACATTTCCAAATATCTCGAAGCTTGACAAAAATGTTCCACTGCGTATTGCTGTCTTATTTTCAACTCTCTTCCCGGTGTTTGGATATGTGGTGATAGACAGCCCCTCTTATTTGATATATAACCTCAACCAATGTAAGAAAGTATGATGCATAGTGCCGATTTTTATCTTCTAACAGTTGTTGGTCCATCGAGATGTAACGAATGCGTTTGGACTGATGCAGCCAGTTGTTTGTCAAAACAGAAAGAATACCAATTCTGCGATAGCGACAAAGATTCACTCGGAACAACCCATTGTGCTTCGGCCGTAGGGAAATATCTGGACTATTATGATAAAGAAGGAAATATCACCGATTTGTTTTTTCAAGCTAAGGATGCTTTAATTGTAGCAGTAAGTGAAGTGAGACAGCGTTAAAGACTAACATAGAAAGACAATTAATTGCTTCATTCCATTACTTTTCATTCTTTTTCATGGGTAAATTGAATAAATAAATAATAAATGAGTATTTATATCTTAGTTGGTAAAGCACCGCAGTGCCAGCCCAAACGCCACGCATTCAAATACCGTTGAAGTACTGAAACATTTGATCGAGATATTAATTTGTATCGTTTAACCTCGCACTGACCATCTTCATTTCCTTAGCCACTGAGTTTGCAATTTAGTCCTTGTTCCCATGCTCGTAATCAGTATATAAAAACGTTTTTCATTGGTCAAAGATGACGTAAGGTAAGATAAAATTGGCCGGACTGACCTTATCTTTCTCACCGTTCAGTACGCAATTAAAGAAGTTTTTGTTGGAGTGTTGAGGAATATAATAATCACAAGTGGGTGCATCGAACTAGTGAAATATTTATGAACACGACAAGAGAAATTTCATATCCCAACGAAAGGTGCCATTTATTGTAACCTTAGAGACGGTAATCGTTTTACGTGACTGTGAAGACATTATGCACATTGTGTAAAGACATCGTGCGTGTTTTCGGGCAAAAGCTCACCTGATATTTCACTGGTTTTTATATAATAAGAAAGGATTGGTTGATCCTATTCCGGTATATTTTTCTAGTTTTACAAACTGCAGAAAACACGCTATAGGTGAAATGAAACTTTCGGCAATACGGCGGCCAATTTGAATTCTATTTTTCGAATAACCTAGAGAGGGAAGGGGGGGGGGGGGACTATTTGCCCCTAAGCAATACTCAAAATTGCCGCCGTATCGCCGAAAAGGTCAATTCACCCTGTCCATTTAACTAACTTTTCCATGGGCCCTTAAAGTTGACTTTTGATTGTGATGTTGATTTTTGATTTTTTAAGATACGAAAGCTGCTTGCGCTGCAATCGGTGGTTTTCTTAAAGATGAGGAGAGACTCACCCTGCTCGAATGTGATATCGAGTGTTGCACTGGAGAGTATTACAACGAACATCTGGTTCCAACAACATCCATGCCGTCAACCACAGGTTATAAACTGATCGTGTTGTAGGTTTAATGTTTCATAATTAACTTATGAGCTCGAGATTTATACAACTAATAGCGATTTTTCTCGTTTCTCGGATCTTTTGAGGAAAGCTTTATAAACAAAGGGACAATTTCATTCCAAAGAAGGCTCAGAGAGGGATATTCATGGCTTCGACTTTCCAAACTCGAAACTGTTAAAATAAAAACTTGTTGAGCGTGCGCACCAAAGGTATAATGCATAGTTAGACATGGTTAGTAGAAGGAAATTTCACTTAGAACTCTACTAAGATGTAGGTTTACACCAGAGCAGACTTGTTCTGGCGTTCGTAAATGTTTCCAGATCCAAGGACTGAGATAAAATTAATTCGGATTAGTTCGATTTCCTTTTTCGGGTTTTAAAAGAATAAGCGTTTCATTCTCTTAATTTGTTGCCGGGAATTAAGTACTATATAAGTTCAGTGTTCAATTGATTCAAAAGGACTCAACCACCTTGCATACGGCGGCTGCGCTAGCAATACGAGCGGCTGTCAAAACTGACATGTCCCACCGAAATGACACAATAATAGTCTTTTTGTTCGCAGCTAACAAAAATAAGACAATGCTTAAGTTGCTTTGGCCTTTTCTAATATTTAGCTTGAGAATTTCGGGTTTAATTAGACGGGGAACGGCATATTCTGCTCAAAATAAGACAATTATTATTCTACCTGACGACGCTCGACGAACTACGAACAGGTTGCCGTTTCGGACGCCTGCGACCCATTTTTGGCACCAAATCAGAAGTTTGGAGACCAAAACATTTTTCTTATTTTTCACTTTGTACAATCTGGGAACTGTAAATCCCTTTACGTGCATATTTTATGCCATGTTTAGTGAGGCAATGGTTATTCAGTTGATATCTTTTTAACCCATGGGATAGCTGTATGCATCTAGCTAACACTTTCTTTAAAAAATGTCTCGCAGTTTCGGGTGAAGTTTAAATACTACTAACATGATCATCTTCGTCACACATACTCAAGAAAAAGCAAGAGTGTTCGTCGCACATACATCTACATAATCCAATAGCTGTACGCGCGTTCAATTGTTTAAATCCTGGGTGCGCGTAACGGTCATAGCTGTAATCGATGAAACGCTAATTTGGGAGTCTACGGACAATTCCGATACCGCATAAAATGGGATCACAAAAGAAGGAATTCATGAATTGATTGATGTATGTTGATTTATTTTTAAATTTGGGTATGTCTTAAGCTTACTTTGCTTTCTTTTACAGGTGACCCATCCATGGCACCGTCTACTTTGGCAAACAGTGGATTTCTTGCTTTTGTTCTGACCTTTCAAATCATCTTGCCCCAATTCTAGTAGCTTCAGAAGCATTTCCTTAAAAGAACCCATTGTAATAGTGTGTTATTGCATAAGAATTTGGCATCTACTTGTAACAGCGAGTTAATTGACGCAAAACATTAGAGCCATGCAAGTAAGTAATGTATATTAGCAAGTTTTCTTACTCATTTAGGAATATTTTGCTTTCATAGACTTATCGTTGCTATTTTAAAACGACAGCTCCGGAGCATTGCATATATTTGAATGGTTCGGGGGATGCTTAGTCGTACAAAATGAATAGAATAATCAACCTCTGTTTCTTGATGGATTTGGTTTAATTTCGTTAAATAAAGCGACTAAAGTTAATTCGACTTGCTTGAAATGTGATAGAACTGTGTCTTGGGCACCTTGTCGGGGCCTTCACTTATCATAAACGCCTCATTTTCACGTTACACATACAAAATTGAACAACTGCTGTAGATGCATGACGAGTGCAATTGCTCAGTGAAAAGCTGAGTGGCCTTGTATACCTTAGTTTCCTCCGCAGCCGTTCTCCGTCCTTATTTTGTTTTGCAAGATGACGTTGCCAAAAGGCAGTTCCAAATGAAGCTTTAATTTCTAATCTTTAATCATTGCTTATACACGATAAAAATTCATCATGATCAAGTAGAATACATTACAATATAATGTCTAAGATCCTAAAATGAAACTGTTAAACATCATTTTTCATTAACTTAAAGCAATATCCTCTCACTATAAATCTGATTTCCATAAATGCCATAGGTTTAAATTAAAGATTATGAAAGAGAAAGGGTGTAAATTGATTTACCGAGCCAGATTCTTTTATGTTACAGGGTAAGCTTTTCAAAAGGGTTGCGTCGTTGTTACTAAAACTATTTTTCTGAGTTGTCGGAAAGGGAACAACAAGTTTATTAAGCGAGTCTCTCAGAGCATAATTTGAATCATTTTGCATGAAAAATTTAAAAGCGAGACTAAATATCCTTTAGAATGTGTCGTTACAAAACAATTTACAATTATTGTCAAAAAACTAACAATAATTTTTCCTAGAACATGCTAAAATATATTTCGCGTGTTAACGATTTATGGAATTATAAGACGATATCAAATTTAATCGTATCTATAACAAAATTCTCGATGGTGATTGGTTCTCCGTGCGCCTGTATACGATGGTAATTCAGCTGAGTGGAATGCAGTTTGCTCTGAAATCATACGCGTGATTTCAAAATCGTGATTTCAATTATTATCTCAGACCAAAATGCCTCGACCCGAAATTAAATTGCCGCTTTATTACATCCATTTTTAAATCGCACATTTAAATAACCTCTATACAAGAACTACAAGATTTGATCAGTACCATTATGTATTGAACTAGTAGCCGGTTTGTCAAAAAGCGAAACCAGAAATGCGTTTACATCTCATTTTCAAAACATGTGAACGTCATGTCAATGTGATCTGATTGTGTCATGTGATTGGTCGTTTTGTTTTACTGTATTATTCTCATTGGCTAAGAAAAAAAGATGCGATTTAGAGCAAAAAATTGTACGATTTGTGAATAAATCGCATCGCTGAGAGTCAATCAGATTGCAAGGATAACCAGTGATTTCAACATGGATTTAATAAAAGGAGTAATGGTGCTAGTAATTTCAAATCGGCCTCGCGCTTCGCGCTAAGTTGTACTCCTCTCGGTCTAATTATACTATTACTAATCATACGCGTGCACATCGATTGCTATCTTAATTTTAATGAGCATATCAACTACCCCTGCCAAGCTGGTCGGCAGGAGTAATTGTGATTGTTTCCAGCGACTCAACCATAGAACTATACGAAGTAGTAGTAGTAGCAAAATATTTATCAGCGAAAACCTGAAAAAAAAAAAAAAAATACTTCCCTCCTTTTCACGTGGTCACCCTTCCCTCGGGAAAGTGTATTTTTCTCGTGTGATCGATATTACGATTATATCGGCTTCTCCTGAAAATCCCACTTTTTCCAGGAAAACCAAAAACTTAATATTTCAAACATCTCCGAGAAGAGATATCAAACTAAGACACGCAGCGGAGTATTCTTCGCGAACAATCAAAAATATAACTAAATCGTTAAAGTCTGTGCTAATTAAGTTCGAATATTCAAACACCGTCCAAATCATGATTTCTTTCCTTGTTAAAGCTGCATGCTTAAATACGCGGCCCCACTTTCAATTTCGTACAGTTGTCACTGCCACTTACTGCAGTAAACGGGATTATTACATATATATATATATTTTTCTTTTTTTTTGTATTTGTGTACTTCTCAACTGTTTCTCCATTGATTCCAGAGAGATTTTCATACATAATTTTCTGTAAGAATTGCCTTTTTTTCAGAAAAAGAAGCGGGTTTCGCTCTCGGTGGATTTCTTAAAGAAGTCGATCGTTGGACCTTACTGCAGTGTGAGATTGAACAACTGTAAAAATCAGCTCCCGGCGCTATTACAGGACGCCGTAACTAGGTGTGTTTACACCAAACGGTGAACAATCAAGCTGTTATGAACTAAATAAGCAAAACTACAGCTGCAAATAAACTTAAACAATGGAAAAATGGAACTCAACTGACGAAAAATGGAACTGGAAAGCCCATGTACGTAATCTCATTAAGAAGTTGGGCCATCGTATCTGTGTCTTCAATCGTATTTGCCATATGCTGGACATGAAGTCTCGCATTGCGTATT